>Ga0308157_10002036_pt1 | contig 36090 bp, 32 predicted proteins | sample PhyBR1_FD_201035 | JGI IMG/M metagenome (GOLD analysis project Ga0308157, IMG submission 201035) | Phyllosphere microbial communities from UC Gill Tract Community Farm, Albany, California, United States - DLSLB.R1 | ecosystem: Host-associated > Plants > Phyllosphere > Unclassified | place: USA... | reverse complement strand
GCTCGTCGGTGAGCCGATCCGCGTGTTCGAGATCGCGCCGGGCATGGTGCAGACCGAAGAGTTCTCGCTGACCCGCCTCGGCGATGCCGAAGCGGCCGCCGCGGTGTACGACGGCGTCGACTCGCCCCTGGTCGCCGACGACGTCGCCGATGTCGTCGTTTACTGCCTCGGTCTTCCGGGACATGTGAACCTCGATCTGATCACGATGCGCCCCGTCGCTCAGGGCGCGCAGCACGTTCTGCACCGAGGCCCGCTGGCGCCGCGCATCTGATGCCCGCACGGTCTCTCGAGGAGCTCGCCGAGGCGGGGCTGATCGACGCGGGATGGGCGCGGGCGCTCGGGCCGGTCGCCGGCACGATCGCGGCGCTCGGCGACCGACTCCGCTCGGAGGGGCGGCCGTATCTGCCGGCCGACGATCGCGTGCTGCGCGCCTTCGAGCGCCCGCTCGCCGAGGTGAAAGTGCTGATCGTCGGGCAGGATCCGTACCCCACGCCGGGCCATGCGGTGGGCCTCAGCTTCTCCGTCGAGCGCGACGTGCGTCCCGTGCCGCGCAGTCTCGGCAACATCTACAAGGAGCTCCGAGACGACGTCGGGGAGGAGCCCCCGGCGCACGGCGACCTGTCGAGCTGGGCCGACGAGGGCGTGATGCTGCTGAACCGCGTGCTGACGGTGGCCCCCGGCGCCCCGGCGTCGCACAAGGGGTGGGGATGGGAGGAGGTCACCGGCCACGCGATCCGCGCGCTCGCGGCGCGCGAGCGTCCGCTCGTTGCGATCCTGTGGGGCGCCCAGGCGCGTTCGCTCGCCCCGCTCCTCGGATCCACGCCGCGCATCGAGTCGGCGCACCCGTCGCCGCTGTCGGCGCGCCGGGGGTTCTTCGGTTCTCGGCCCTTCTCGCGCGCGAATGATCTGCTGGCGCAGCAGGGCGCGGATCCGGTGGATTGGCGCGTGAAGTGACGGCCGACGGCCGGATGCCGCCGCACCGACGCGTGACCACCACTTGTCACAACCGTTACCGATCCGCGATGATAGGGGACGGGGAGGAGAATCGATGGTTCTGAAGTGGGCGACGCGTGCCGTGTCGCATCCGCGCGTCGCGCGTGCCGCACTGGCGACGGGGGTCCTGGCGGCGACCTGCGCGGTCGTCGCCGTATCTCTGATCACGACGCCGTCGGACGCCCCGCACCTTTCGTCCGAGGCGGTGGCGGCTGGGGCAGAAACCTCTCCCGAGCTCGCATCGCACGGCGATGAGCACGGTCATGGCGGCGTGAGTGCCGAAGACTCTGAGGCCAGCGCTTCCGAGCTCGCGCACAGTGTGTACGCCGCCGCGTCGACCGAAGAGCTCGAGGGCATGCGCAGCGCGGCGCTCAAGAAGCTCGTCGCCGATGCGCTCGCCAAGGGACTGCCGGTCGACCCGAGCTGGCTCGATGACGAGCAGTACAGCCTCGGCTCGCTGAAAGAGCTCGCGTGGCCGATCGATAACTACTTCATCAGTGACTACTTCGGAACCCGAGGCGGCAACCACATGGGGATCGACCTCGCGGCCGCAGCCGGAGAGCCGATCGGTGCCGCCGCACCCGGCGTGGTCATCGCGTCGAGCGACAGCTACTTCGGCTACGGCGTCGCGGTCGTCGTGCAGCACGTCGATGGCTTCCAGAGCGTGTACGGCCACATGACGTACGGCAGCCGCACCGTCGAGGTGGGCGACTGGGTCGAGACCGGCGATCATCTGGGCGGAGTCGGCAACACCGGGCACAGCTTCGGCAATCACCTGCACTTCGAGGTGCGCAAGAACGGCACACCGATCGATCCGTACCCGCTGCTCACCGGTGGGTCCGCCGCGCCGATCACTCTCGAGCCGGGCCTTCCCGTGCCGGAAGAGCCGCCGGCCTCATCCGAACCCATCCCCGCGGGCGAGCCCGAGCCGACCACCGAGCCCACGAAGAGCCCGGCCCCCACGAAGAGCCCTGAGCCGACGAAGAGCCCGGGCCCCTCGACGAGCCCGGACCCGACGAAGAGCCCGGACCCCTCGAAGAGCCCTGAGCCGACGAAGAAGCCCGAGCCGACCAAGAGTCCCGCCCCCACGACGTCGCCCGACCCGACCAAGAAACCGGAACCGACGACGCCTCCGGAGCCCACGACCGAGCCCGAACCGACGACGCCACCGGAACCCACCACTGAGCCCGAACCGTCGTCGGCACCGGCACCGACGAACGAGCCTGCTCCGACCGAGACCGCGGCACCTTAGGGGTGGCCGCCTGCGGCGCTCGCGGCGGGCCGCAGAGAAACCGCACCTAAATCGTCGGGATCGCGGCGAGCAGCCGTTTCGTATACGGGTGGCGCGGGTTCCCCAGCACGTCGCTCGTCGGGCCCTGTTCGACGACGTCGCCGTCCGTCATCACGACGACCTCATCGCAGACGTTCTGCACGACGCCGATGTCATGGCTGATCATGATGAGGGTCATGCCCTCTTCGCGACGGATCTCGTTCAACAGTTCGAGGATCTGCGCGCGCACGGTCACGTCGAGGGCGCTGAGCGGTTCATCGCCCACGAGGATCCGCGGCCGGTGCACGATCGCGCGGGCGAGCGCGATGCGCTGCCGCTGACCGCCGGAGAACTCATGAGGGTATCGCCCCTCGACGCCGCCGAGCCCGACGCGCGTGAGCACTTCTCGCACGCGTTGTGAGCGGTCGCCGCCGATTCCGAGCGCCCAGAGCGGTTCGCCGACGATCCGGCCGACGCTCATGCGCGGATCGAGCGATCCGTAGGGATCCTGCAGCACGACGCCCATGGCGCGGCGCAGCCAGCGCAGCTCGCGGGCGCTCGCCCCCGCGTCGACCGCATGCCCGGCGACCTCGACGACGCCGGACGTCGGCTGATCGAGCCCGAGCAGCAGCCTCGCGAGCGTCGACTTGCCGGAGCCCGATTCGCCGATGACGCCGATCGACGAGCCGGTGCGCACCGTGAGATCGACCGGGCGCAGCGCGAACGACACCGTGCGCTTCTCGAACAGGGTGCGGCGCGGGGCCCGGAACTCCCGGGTCACGCCGCGGGCACGCAGGATGATCTCGCTCATGAGGGGCCTCCCGGACGCCAGAGGGTGGCCTTCGCATCCCGCAGGAGGCCGCGCGTGACCGGGTGCTCCGGTTCGGACAGCAGGCGATCGACCTCGCCCGACTCCACGATGCTCCCGTGGTCGAGCACGAGCGCGTGAGTGGCGATCTGTGCGAGCACGGCGAGGTCGTGGGTGATGAACAGCAACGATGCGTCGCGGTCATCGACGAGGCCCGCCAGCAGGTCGAGGATCCCCTTCTGCACCGTCACATCGAGCGCGGTCGTGGGCTCATCGGCCACGATGAGCGACGGCTGCCCCGCGAGCGCGGCCGCGATGCCGACCCGCTGCCGTTGGCCGCCGGAGAGCTGATGGGGATACGCGGAGACGATCGTCTCGGGAGAGGGCAGCCCCACGTCGCGGGCGAGCTCCGTCGCGAGCCGGGCCGCCCGGCGCCCCCGCACACCGCGGTGGATGCGTGCCGCCTCAGTCATCTGGGCGCCGACGCGCCGGATCGGGTTGAGCGCCGTCTGCGGCTCCTGGAAGATCATCGCCATCTCGCGTCCGCGGATCGGTGCCCGCTCGCGCTCGGACAGGCCGACGAGTTCGCGGCCCTCCCAGCGGATCGAACCGCGCAGCTCCGCCCCGTCGGGCAGCAGCCCCATGATCGCGAGCGCGGTGAGAGATTTGCCCGATCCCGACTCGCCGATGATGCCGACCCGTGCTCCCGCCGGCACCTCGAACCCGACGCGGTCGACGACGCGCGCACCGTCGATCTCGATCGACAGGTCATCCACGATGAGGCTCACGCGATCACCTCCGGGGTGTGCGCCTGCGCGCGACCGCCGCGGGCGAGGGTGGGATCCGTCGCCTCGCGCAGCGCGTCGCCGAGCAGATTGAGCGCGAGCACCGTGAGCGTGATCGCGATGCCCGGCCACAGCACGCTCGTGGGGTGCAGGGTGATGTAGTCCTGCACGTCGCTCAGCAGCAGGCCCCAGCTCGGCTGCGTGACCGGGGCGCCGAAGCCCAGGTACGACAGCCCGGCCTCCGCGAGCACCGCCGCGGCCATCGACCACGACAGCTGCACGATGAAGACCGGCGCCGCGTTGGGCAGCAGGTGGTGCGTGAGGATCTGCGACCGGCTGAGCCCCGACGCCCGCGCCGCCGTCACGAAGTCTGCCCGGTTCACGCGGCGCAGCTCGACTCGGGCGACGCGCGCGATGTTGACGCCGTAGCCGACGCCGACCGACCAGATGACGACCCACAGCGAGCCGCCCCACACGGCGGCGATCATCATCGCGATGAGCAGTACAGGAAAGGCGATGAGGATGTCGACGAACACGGCGACCGCCTCGCGCACGGGTCGAGCCGTGAGCGCTCCGAGCGCAGCGAGAAGCACGCCGATCACGGTGGCCACGAGCCCCGCGCCGATCGCGACCGTCACGGTGATCCTCGCCCCGGCCATGAGGAGCGAGAGCACGTCGCGGCCCGTGCCGTCGGTGCCGAGCAGATGGGGCCAGCCGGGAGGCGCCCAGGCGGCGTACGCGTCGGCGCGCCGCGGGTCGAACGGCGTCCGGACGAGCGACACGAGCGCGGTCAGGGCGACGGCCGCGACGACGATGAGCGCCGATCGCCCCACGGGGATCCGCCAGAGTCGTGCGAGAGCGCTCATCGGTGCTCCCTCTGCCGCGGGTCGATCGCGTGGTGCGCGAGGTCGACGACGAATCCGGTGACGAGTACGAAGGCCGTCAGGACGAGCAGCTCGCCCTGCACCATGGTGAGGTCACGGGCACCCACGTCGGTCACGAGCATGCGCCCGATTCCCGGCAGCGTGAACACCTGTTCGATGACGACGGCGCCGACGACGATGCCGGCGACCTGGATACCGAGCACCGTGATCACCGATAGCCCCACCGCCGGCAGTCCGTGGCGCACGAGCGACTGCGTGCGCGTGAGGCCCTTGGCCGCACCCGTGCGCACGAAGTCCTCGCCGAGCGCCTGCAGCGTCGCGCTGCGGACGAAGCGCATCAGCATGGCGCCCTCGACGATGCCGATCGTGACCGACGGGAGGATCAGCGCACGGATCGCGTCCGCCGGATTCTGCCATCCGGTGCGTGGGAAGCCCTGCGCCGGAAGCCAGCCGAGAACGACGGCGAACAGCACGACCAGCATGAGCCCGGCCCAGACGATCGGCACCGCCGCCAGCAGCTGCGAGACGACGCCGATCGCCGCGCCCGTCCGGGTGCGGCGCCGCACGGCCGAGACGACGCCGAGCGGCAGCGCGAAGGCGAGCGCGATGAGCAGCGAGAACGCCCCGAGAGGGATCGTCACTTGCGCTTTCGCCGCGAGCTCTCCCGCGACGCTCGCCCGAGTGAGCATCGACGTTCCGAGATCGCCCGTGAACACGCCGCCGATCCACTCGACGTACTGCACGGCCAGAGGACGGTCGAGCCCGAGATCGGTGCGGATCCGTTCGACCTGTGCGGGTGTGCCCTCGGTTCCCGCGATCATCTGCGCGACATCGCCGGGCAGGATCCTGAGCGCCCAGAAGATGAGCGCGCTCGCGACGAGCAGCCCGAGCGCGAGGAAGAGGATCCGCGTGGCGGCGTAACGGAGCATGGGATCAGCGCGCGACCGTCACGTCCGCGACGTCGAGACGGGTGCTCGTGGAGGCGACGGGGAAGTTCTCCACGCCCGGGGCGATCGCCACGATGTCGCTGCGCGTGAAGAGCCAGTCCGCCGGATGCTGAGCGGCGACGACGCGCGCCGCCTCCGCAAGCAGGTCGGCCGACGCCTCCGCGTCGGTCTCGCGCATGGCGTCGGCGTACAGCGACTGCACGTCGGCGAAAGCATCGTCGTCGGCGAGCGCGTAGTAGTAATCGGGGTTCGTCCAGGAGATGAAATCGCGCGGCTCGACGTGGTTGACGAAGCTCAGCTCGTAGTCGCGGTTCGCGTAGACGTCGTTGAGCCAGGTCGAGAACTCGACCGGTTCGACCTCGAGCGTGACGCCGATGTCGTCGAACATCGACACGAGCAGCGTGGAGAAGTACGTGGGGTACGTATTCGAGACCGTCATGGTGAGCGTGAGATCCGCGGCGCCCGCCTCGTCGAGCAGCTCGCGCGCGCGGTCGGGATCGTACGAGACCGTGCCCGAGAGATCCTCGTACCCGGGATCGAGCGGGGGGATCGGACCGTACAGCTCCTCGCCGGCGCCGACGCGCTCGAGGATCGCTCTGTGGTCGATCGCGAGCCGCAGGGCCTCGCGCACGCGGATGTCGTCGAGCGGCTCGGCCTGCTCGTTGAAGGCGAGGATGAACTTGTCGGTCGTCTCGCCCTCCGTCACCTCGAACGTGTCCTCGAGCTGGGGTGCGAGGTCGGACTCGACGCCCGTGATGACGTCGAGGGTGCCGTCGAGGCCGGCGCCGACGAGCGCCGTCGCCTCGGGGATGTAGCTGAGCACGACCTCTTTCACGCCCGCGGGATCGCCCCAGTACGCGTCGTTGCGCTCGAGCGTGATGCTGTCGCCCTGCTGCCAGCTCGCCAGCGAGAACGGGCCGGTGCCGTTCGCGTTCGTGGCGAGATCGGTGTCGTCTTCGGAGTCGAGAACGACCCCCGCCGGCCCCGTCAGCGTGAACAGGAAGTTCTGGTTCGCCTCGGCGAGCGTCACCTCGACGGTGCTGTCGTCGGTCGCGGTGACCGACTCGATCACCTGCAGATCGGGGTACCCGATCGTGGAATCGTCCGAGCGCGTCTCATCGAGAGAGGCGACGACGTCGTCTGCGGTGAAGTCCGATCCGTCGTGGAACGTCACCCCCTCCTGGAGCGTGAACGTGTACGCGCGTCCGTCGTCGGACACCTGCCACTTCTTCGCGAGCGCCGGTTCGACATCACCGTCCTCGCTGCGCGCGACGAGTCCCTCGTAGACGTTCTCGATGAGCGCCTGTTCGAGCGCGGCGCCCGAGGTGTGTCGGATGTCGAGGTTCGTCGGCTCGAGCACGAGGCCGATGTTGAGGGAGGCCTCCGGATCCGGAGAGCCCGCGGGCTCGGCGGGAGCAGACGAGCCCGAGCAGCCGGCGAGCGCGAGCGCGCTGGCGGTGAGCACGACTCCGGCCGAGAATCGGATGGACGATGACGGTGCCATCGGTCAGTTCCCTTCGGACAGGGTCGGTCGCACGATGCGCGCGATGTCGAGGTGGGCGGTCTCCTGCACGTTGTGCGTGGCGTCGACCGCGACGACCTCCGCCGCGGGCTGTGCCGCGCGGAACGACGCGATGTCGGCGTCGCCCAGGTAGCCGCGGGATCCCGCGATGAGGGTGATCGGCGCGCGCACCTGGCGCAGCGCGGCCCAGTCGGCGTCGTGGTGGTCGCGCAGCGGCGGCGCGCCATCCGTGGTCTCGGACAGCACATGGGCCAGATGGTGCTTCCACTCGACGACGCCGTCCGCGCGCGTGCGCGTATTCAGCAGAACGCCGCGGAGCGCCTTGTCACGAGCACCGCCGAGGCCGAACGCCTGCGCATGGTCGAGCACGTCGTCGACCGACGCGAACTCGAGCCGCGCATAGAAGGGTGCGAGCGGTGAGGGGCCGCTCGAACCGATGCCGGGCACGATGTCGACGAGAACGAGATCGGCGACGAGGTCGGGGCGCGAGGCGGCCGCATGCGAAGCGGCGAGACCGCCGAGCGACTGTCCGATGAGCGTCACGGGAGCCTCGGCCCACTCCTCGATCGCGCGCACGATATCGGGTGCGAGCGTTTCGGGGGCGTAGTCTGCGTCGTCGCGCCACGACGAGTCTCCGTGGCCCGGAAGGTCGACGGCGATCGCGGGAGAGCCGAGGTCGATCGCCGTGCGATCCCACGTGTGCGCGTTCAGACCGGCGCCGTGCAGGAACACCGCGCGAGGGGTTCCGTCTCCGAATCGGATCGCACTGAGCGTGCGGCCGTCCGGCAGCTTCAGCCGGATGCGCGCTGCGGCGGGGACCGCGGCGCCCTGGTCTCGGGCGTCATCGGCGAGGAAGGAGAACTCGTCCAGCTCGGCGTGCGTCGTCATCGCAGATTCCTTGAGAAGGGGGACGATCGAGGTGTCTCGAACAGTGCCATTGTGGCGGTCGGGAACCCCCGCGACGAAATTCTCGCGAATTATGCACTGTCATGAACAGAGTACGTGAACATAACATGACATGAGGGCTCGACCTATTGAGCATCATGATTTTCTGTCCGGATCCGGCTCTCACTCGGTAGGGTGCGAGCATGGCTGATTCGCGCGTGCACCTCGCCAAGCAGGCGAAGACCGTCTACCGGGCCCTGCAGGAGTTCTCGAAGACGGTCGGCGCCCTCTGTCGCGAGCACGGCATCGACACTCGCATGATGGAGCTCGTGCAGCTGCGCTGCTCGCAGATCAACGGGTGCGCCTACTGCATGCGCGTGCACACCGATCGCGCCGCGAGTGCGGGGATCACGATGGATGAGATCGGCCAGCTCTCGGCCTGGCGCGACAGCGGCGTCTTCACGGATCGCGAGCGGGCTGCGCTCGAGCTGGCCGAGGCGCACACCCTGATCCATCAGGGCGGAATCTCGGACGAGGTGTACAACCGCGTCGGTTCTGTGCTCACGGAGGACGAGTACATCGGCGTGAGCTGGCTGGCGATCTCGATCAACGCGTTCAACCGACAGGCGATCGCCGGGCGCTATGAGGTGACCCTCAAGCAAGGTTAGGCAACGCTACATCTCGAGGCGTATAGTGGAATCACTATGACGACGCTCCCGGCCCCCGCGCACGACGAATCGTCCTGCCGTTCGCGCCGCCACGCGCGTGCGCAGCACCTCGTGGTGGCCGATGAGAAATCGCTCATCGATCTCGAGCTCGTTCTTGCGACGCTGCCGCTGTGCGCGTCCGGCCGCGTCTTCATCGAGGTGCCCGACGCGACGTGGATCCGTCCGATTCAGGCGCCGCTGCGCATGACCGTCACGTGGCTCGACCGCGCGACGCGCCGCGGCGCGCCGGGAACGGCAGAGCTGTGCCGTGCCGGCGCGGCCATGACGCGATCCGCGATCGCGTATGCCGACGAGATGCTGTGCGGCGACGAGTCGCACGAGACGAACATCACGCTGCTCGCCGGATACGTCGCGACGGCCGACATCGTCGAGCACCTCACGGCGACCATCGGGATCGACCGCGACCGCATCACGGTTTCCCACGCGCTCCGTCAGTACGTCTGACCTCACGCGATCTCGAGCCGGATCGCGTCGTAGGCGGCTTCGTTCCAGAGGTGTTCGGCGCCCTCATTGATCTGCAGCGTGATCACGTTGTTCCGGGGCTGCAGCAAAGACCCATCGAAGACGAACTCGCGGTGGAAATTGCGTCCCCCGCGGCCGCTGCGGTAGGTGGCGCCGCGGGCGTGGTCGGGTTCGAACGTCCACACGAACGGTTCGCCGTTCACGCGTATCGTGAGGTTGCTCTGCTCATCGGGGATCGGCAGCGCGGATCCCATCGACCACGCCGCGAGCCGGACCGTCAGCGTCGCGCGCGTCCCTGAGGTCGGACGATCGAGGTCGAAGACGATGCGCCACGGCTTCTCCTGACGCGTCACGTGGAGCCGGTACGTCGTCGACTCTCCGCGTCGTGAGGCGACGACGATCTCGATGACATTGTGTTCGTCGGAGACGGCGACATCGAGCCCGTCATCTGTGACGCGCACGCCGTCGATCTCGACGACGGCGTCGCCCCGCGCGGCAGCGCGCACCCGCACGCTCTCGCCGTCGTGCGGCAGATCGACGGCGAAGTCCGACCGGAACGCGGTGAATGAGGGCGTCAGGTCCGATCCGTCGACGCTCAGCGACTCGAGCACGGGCACGGCCGCCTCGGTCGACACGATCTCCACGCCGTTCAGACGACCATCGCCCGCGGCGACCACCTCGAGCCGGCCTCCGACGACCACGACGCGCTGGGTGTGCACCGCGTATTCGCCCGTTCCGGAGTTCAGCGCCACGGGCGCCGCGTCGCCGATGGCGACCGTCGTCGCGTTCGCCGCGATCGCGTCGCCCGAGATCACCGTCACGTCGTACTCGCCGTCGCTCAGGTCGACCTGGAACGTGCATCCGCCCACGACGAAATCGCGCTGCAGGTCGCCGTCGGCGTCGCGATCGCGGAAATCCGTGGCGCGGTCGAGCCCGAAGCCTGCGTGAGCTGTGTAGAGCTGGTCGTTCGCGACGCGTTCGTAGCCGGCGGCGACGGGCGACGAGGCTCCGCCGAAATCGAACAGGCGCACGCCCTCGGCATCGTCGGGCACGACCGTGCCCTCCGGGGCCGAGATCTCGTACGCACGCTGATAGTGCACGTAGTTCCACGCCTCGTTCCCGCTGCTGCCGACGACGTACGTCACGCCGTCCGGGAACTCATCGCGGTACGAGTGGAAGAGCCCGTACTGTCGGAAGTCGCGCCCGCCGCGGAACTCGCGCGAATCGCGCGTCGGGGATCCGATCTGGAAGATCGTCTCGCCGTTCGAGTCGGGTTGCCACTGCATGCGTCCGAGCCGCACGACGCTGCCGGCCTCGATCGTCACATCGTCGATGACGTGCTCGCCCCAGATGCCGTCGCCGTAGATCGTCAGGCGGTAGGTTCCCGCTCGCACGTCGGCGATCGAGAAGTGACCGCCGGAGGCGATCTCGGCCCAATAGTTGTAGCCGAGCGCGCTGTCCTGCATCGGCGTTCTGTTGTCGGAGAGCACGGCCACGGCACCGGCCAGTTCCCGCAGCGGAACGCCGGGGATGTGCGCTTTGCCGATCACGCGCGACCGCTGACGCTTCGGCGTCCACCCCTCGATCGCGAGCCGGTCGTAGAAGCCCGCGTGCGCGTCGAAGCGGGCGTGCTTCTCGGCATCCCGTCGCAACGCTCGGCCGTCGGATCCCTTGTTGAGGTGCACGTAGTACGGACCGTAGGTCTTCTGCCAGGCTTCGCCCGGCGCGACGCGCACAGGGCGGCTGCCGTAGTGCGTCGCGTGCGGCTCGACGAGCAGCACCGGGCTGTCGTTGCGCTGATGCAGTACGAGGTCCTGGCGCACCGGGCCGCCCGAGAACGCCTCGAGGTTCGGCAGTGCGGCCCACATGCCGTAGCCGCTGCCGTAGAGGCCGTGCAGCGAGTGGTCCTTCATGTACACGGCCCAGTCGTACTTCGTGTAGTAGCGGCGCGGGTACGCCGAGCCGGTGGCTTCGAGGTCGGTCGTCGCGTCCATCACCACTCGTCCGCTCGACATCTCTGCGGGCGTGGGCATGCGCGCAGCGGCCTCGCGCCACGGGGTCGCGTGCGCGTCGTCGGGCACCGACGCGTGCGTGAACACTCCGCCGGCGGTGTAGAACACATAGCGGTGCTGGTCGATGCGGAACCCGTGCAGGTCGGCAGGGTGGTCGTAGCTGTATGCGAGATGGATCCCGGACTCGCCCGCGCGCACGATGTGGTGGCGTACGAGGTGGCACGGCATGCCGTTCGACGGGGCATGGTGATAGGCCACATCGACGAAGTCCTGCTCGCGGCGCACGACGATGCCCTCGTCGCCGCCCGGCAGCGGCAGTGCGTCGCCCTCGCGCGCAGCGTTCATGTCGTAGTTGCCGCGACCGACCATCTCGACCCCGTCGTAGACGAGCGATGTCATACGGCCGTTCGAGCGGTCGATCTCGATGCGCACCAGGCCGTTGTCGACGATCACAGAGCCGTCCGTCTCCTCCACCGCCGGAGGCTCAGCCGAGGTGCTCGCCGAGGCGGGCGAGGCCGAGGCCGTCACGGCGAGCGCGGCGGCCGTGATTCCGGCCAGCTGTCCGAACGTGCGTCGCGTCATTGCGAAATCGGGAGTCATGTCACGGAGCCTTCCTTGGCTGGGGTGGTGCACGGTGCAGTGGGGGTGAAGCGATCACGCGAATCGTTTCGAGTTCTCATCCGCACCGAACGTAGAGCCTTTCCGCGTAACTTGTCAAGGGTTCTCGTGTGCGCATAATGTGGGAGAGCGCGACAATAACGAAACGATTCTTCGAGGGGTGGGACATGGCGACGTACAAAGACATCCAGCGTGCGACCGGGCTGTCGCTGTCGACGATCTCGAAGTACTTCAACGGACAGAGCGTGCGTCCGGAGAACCGGGCCGCCATCCAGAGTGCCGCGGACGACCTCGGATTCCGGCTGAACGGCGTCGCCCGCGGTCTCCGCAGCGGCCGCTCGCAGACCGTCGGCATCCTCGTTCCCTCACTCGACAACGGCTTCATCCTCGCCCTGATCGCCGGCGTCGAACGCCATCTGCGGCGGCAGGGGCTGGGGGTGCTCGTGTCGTCGAGCCCCGCTGACGAGGCCGCCGGGGATGCAGTCGAGTCGCTGCGGTCGAGAATGGTCGACGGGATCGTGTCGGTCCCGTCCTCGCACGACGTCGCGGCGCTCGCACGCGCGCACCGCGCCGGTCTCCCGATCGTGACGATCGATCACACGTACGCCGACCTCGCCGTCGACCACGTGCAGCTCGACAACAGCGCGGCCGGCGCGATGGCTGCCTTCCACCTGCTCGATCACGGACACGTGCGCGTCGGCATCATCGGCGGCGGCGACGCCATCGGATCCCTTCAGGAGCGTCGCGACGGCTTCGTGGCGGCGCTCGCGGGCCGCGGCGTCGGCAGCGCCGACCTGCTGCTGCGCGATGACGAGCCGACCGTGGACGCGGGGCGCCGCGCCATGCACGCCATGATCGCGCGCGATGATCGGCCCACCGCCGTCTTCGCCGCGAACTACGACCTCTCGGTCGGCGGTCTCATCGCCCTCAACGAGTCGGGCCTGTCGGTGCCCGACGAGCTGTCGTTCCTCGGGTTCGACCTCGACGACATCGCCCGCGTCAGTCGCCCGCGCGCCACCACGATCACTCAGCCGATCGAGGTCATCGCCGAGCGCGCGGCCGGCCTCATGCTCGATCGCATCGGCCAGGGGCCGTCGGGCGATCACGTGCGCATCACCGTGCCGGCAGACCTCACGGCGGGCGAATCCGTGCGCCGACATCAGTGACTTCGAAAGGACCTACCGTGCCCGATCCATCCCGTCCGCTGCCCGAATGGGCCGAGCAGGCTTCTCTCGGCATCTTCATCCACTGGGGTCCGTACTCGGTGCCCGCATGGGCGGAGCCCACGGGCGCGTGGGGGGCGATCGACCCCGAGGTCTGGTTCGCGCACAACGCGTATGCCGAGTGGTACGCGAACACCATGCGCATCGACGGCTCGCCCGCGGCGCACCACCAGGCGCAGGCGCACGGTGGTGCGCCCTACGAGCAGTTCCTCGATCAGTGGCGTGCCGAGGCGTACGACCCGCGCGAGTGGGCGCGGCTCTTCGGCGAGGTGGGCGCCGACTACGTCGTGTCGGTGACGAAGCACCACGACGGCATCGCGCTGTGGGACGCGCCGGGCTCGTGCGGACGCAACACGGTCTCGAGGGGGCCGCAACGGGATCTGCTCGCGCCCCTCGCTGAGGCCGTGCGCGGGGAGGGCATGCGCTTCGGGGTCTACTACTCGGGCGGGCTCGACTGGTCGTACACCGATCTTCCCCCGATCCAGTCGATGGAAGACGTCGACCGGCTGCGCCCGACCGACGCCGCATACGCGCGATACGCGGCGGATCACGTACGCGACCTGATCGACCGCTTCGCGCCGTCGGTCATCTGGAACGACATCGACTGGCCCGACGCGGGCAAGAACGACGGCTCGCTCGACGAACTGATCCGTCACTACCGCGACGTCGTGCCCGACGGGATCGTCAACGACCGCTGGGGCACCGACCTCTGGGACTACCGCACGAGCGAGTACGCCCACGACATCGACAACGAGAGCGGGTCGGGCTGGGAGCACAACCGCGGCCTCGGCTTCTCCTTCGGCTTCAACCGCATCGAGGACGAGGCGCTCACGCTGACGCCGCGAGAGCTCGCGCGGTTGTATGCCGACATCGTCTCGCGCGGCGGGCGGCTGCTGCTCAATGTGGGCCCAGAGGCGTCCGGCCGGATCCCCGACGTTCAGCGACGCACGCTCGAGGGCGCCGCCGCGTTCCTGCGAGAGGTCAAGCCGCTCACCCGGGCCAGACGCCCCCTGACGGCCGTCGAGGCGGAGGGCCTGCCCCTCGATGATGCGTGGATGCGCGCGTGGATGAGCGAGGGCCGCCTGGTCGTCGTCGTGGACGACCGAGACGTGGCGCGACGGGTCGAAGAGCACTGCGCCGGGGCCGCGGTGATGAGCCTGCCGCAGTAGGGCGCCGGGCTATGCCTTCGCCAGCGCGCCGATGATGCGCAGGATCGTGCCCATGTCGTCGACGGCGGCATCGGCGGATCGCGGCGCGAACCCCGCGATCGACGCCCCCGCGAGTTCGAGGCGTTCGCGGATCGACCCGATCGCCGCGATCAGGTCTGCCGGATCCGCGCCGAAGGGGTGCGCCACGGAGACGCCGTCGATGTGCGCCGGATCGAGCACATCGAGGTCGATATGGATGAACACGCGCCGCGCGCCGGTGGCGGCCACGGCGTCGGCGAGCGATGCGGCGATCTCATCGGCGCGCACGACGCGGATCCCCGTGTCCGAGATCACGAGATCTTCGTCGAGATCGAGGTCGCGCGCCCCCGCGAGAACGACACGGTCGGGCGCGATCGCGCCCGCGGGAGCACCGAGTCCATCGGGCGCGGTCCCGAGCGCGGCTCGCAGGGCCATGCCGGAATAGGCACCCGACGGCGACGTCTCGGGGGAGTGCAGGTCGCCGTGCGCGTCGAACCAGACGATCGCGAGGTCGTCGCCGGCCACGTGGCGGGTCGCGGGCACCGCGACCCCGCAGTCGCCGCCGATCACGATGAGGCGCTCACCGGGAAAGGCCTCGAGCTCCTCGCGCACGTGCTGGGCGACGCGGCGCAGCGTGCTGGCGCGCAGCACGCCCGTGTCGAGGCTCTCACCCGCTTCGATCGGCACCGGCACGCGCGATGTCGATGACGTCGGCAGGTCGCCCTGGATCGCGTCGGCGCCGTCGATGAGCGCCATGGCGCGAGCGGACGGCGAACCCTGCCATTGCGGAACGACGACGAACCGAGTCATGTTCACATCTTCCATCACGCGTCAAGAAAACGGGAGGGTCGCCACGAAGCGCTGCCCCGCGCGAATGCGAAGCAGCGCTTCCTGGCGACCGTGAGGTGCCGGGCGCTTCAGGCCTCGAGCGAACCGGCCGAGCCCCCCGACTTCAGCGCGGCGAGGCGCGCCTCGACCTCGGTGAGCTCGCCGATGTCTTCGAGCGACTCGAACTGAGCGTCGAGGCTCGACGCCGAGAGCTCCTGCTTCCCGGCCGACAGCGCCTCCTGGCGCCGCACCTTCTCCTCGAAGCGGCCGAGCTCGCTCGTCGGGTCGAGCACGTCGACCGACTTGACGGCGTCGTAGACCTTGTTCTGGGCATCGGCGACCTTCGAGCGCGCCACGAGCTCGTTGCGCTTGCTCTTGAGCTGGTCGAGCTTGACCTTCATGCCGTTCAGGCCGTCTTTGAGCTTGTCGACGACGACCTGCTGCTGCTGGATCTGGGGTTCGATGGCCTTGATCTCGTTCTCGGTCTGCACCTGGCGCTGCAGGGCGATCTTCGCGAGGTTGTCGAACTTGTCGGCGCCTGCCGCGTCGCCCGAGCCGCGCAGCTCATCGCCCTTCCGGCTCGCGGCGAGGGCCTTGCTGCCCCAGTCCGAGGCCTCCTTCTTGTCTTCGGCCGTGTCGCGTTCGAGCAGACGCAGCTGACCGATCGTCTCGGCGATCGCCGACTCGGCCTCCGCGATGTTGTTCGTGTAGTCGCGCACGAGCTGATCGAGCATCTTCTCCGGGTCCTCGGCCTGGTCGATGAGCGAGTTGACGTTCGCCCGGATGAGCGTCGAGATGCGGCCGAAAATGGACTGCTTGGACATTGCGGGTGCCTTTCGGTGGTGATCGAGATGTGAGGGTGAATGAAGTCTTGCCGATAGGGATTATGCACCGGATCAGAACCGGCGGCCGCCTCCTCCGGAGCGCATGCCGCCGCCGAAGCTGCGTCCGCCGCCGAACCCGCCGCGCATACCGCCTCGCGAGGATCCGCCCCAACCGGAACCGCGCCGCGATCCGCCGGAGAGCGATCCGCCGATCAGTCCGCCGACGATGCCGCCCACGATCTGGCCGCCGATGCCCGAGCCGCGGTAGCCGCCGTCGTACCCGTGCGACGAGAACGCGGTCATATCGGAACGGGCGGATCGGATCGCCTGCTGCGCGAGCGCGAGCCCGCGCTTCGCCGCGGCGAGGGCAGCGCTCGGATCCGACGGCTGCAGAGATCGCGCTTCGCCGATGGCCTGCCCCGCCTGGGCGATGTACGACCGCGCCGAGTGCCCGATCGCACCGCGCCGTGTGCTGACGAGCGACTCGGCCGACTGCAGCTCGCTCTCGGCGCGCTGCAGCGTCTGCGCGAGTTGGGCGACGGTCCGACGGCGCTTCTCCTCTTCGGCGCGCGCCGTCGCGAGGACCTGGTCCATCTGATCGTTCGCCTGATCGAGTGCCTCGAACATCACGAGGGGCGTGCGCTCGCCGCCGCCGAGATTCGCGCGCGCGGTATCGATGTGCGCGCGTGTGGCGGTGATCGCGCGCGAGAGGCGCCCGTCGGGATCCTCGAGCGCCTGCGCCTGGCGGATGTCGTTCTCGAGGTCGGCGATGGTCTCGCGCGCGCCCCGTTCGGCATCGGCGAAGGTCTTCTGCAGGCCCGTCACCGCCGCGACGAGCTCTTCCACCTGCCCGAGGGCCTGCTCGGCCTCGTGCAGGTCGACCGCCGCCTCGCCGGTGTCGCCCGCGTCGAGGTGCTCGCGCGCCTCGGTCAGACGCACGTCGACGAACTCGAGCCGGTCGGATGCCTGCTGCGCGTTGTCCTCGACCGCGTCGATCGCCAGCGATGCATACGTCTGCCGCAGGCGCGCGATCTCGGCCGTGATCCGTTCGGGGCCGTCAGACGCGGCGGTGCGCTCGGACGCGAGGCGAGCGAGCACCTCGGGCGCATTCTGCTCGATCGCGCGCAGCTGCTCGAAACCCTCGGCTCTGTCATCGAGCTCGGCGTCGGCGGTCTCGAGCAGCGAGACGATCTCGCCGTACATCTCGCGCTTCTGCACCAGGGTCTCGGGTTGCGCGTCGTCGAGCTGCTGCTGGATCGTGAAGGAGCGGTTCAGGGCTTCCCGGGCGCGCGTCAGGGCGGTGGCGTACTCCGAAACGGCGTCGGTGCCGAACTGCGCCACCGCGAATCCCATCTCCTGCTCGGCCGTGCGCAGAGAATCGTCCATCTCGACCAGCAGCGCGGTGGCGCGTGCGGCGAAGTCGTCGACCTCGGCCTCGAGCTCCTGCTGCGCCTCGCGTTCGACCCGGCGCTTCTTCGCGGCCCGCGAGATCGCGAGCCACGCGACGATGACGATCGCGATCGCGACGATGATGCCGACGACCCACCAGCCGGTCGTGTTCGGCGCGGCCTGGGCCTCGAGCTCGTCGGCGGCGGCCTCCGGCGCGGCCGCCCAGTCGTCGCCGTTCAGCACGGCGCCGACGGCCTGCTCGACGGATCCGAGCTCCGCGTCGCTCAGCGATCCCTCGACCGGTCCGACGAGCGCGAGCTGACGCGCATCGGTCGCGATCGCGAGCAGGTACTGGTCTGATCCGAGCCCGTTCGCGTCAGCGGTCGCCGCCGCCCAGTCGAATGAGCCGGAGGGATTCTCGAACTCGTCGACGTACACGATCCACAGCTCGAGGGCGCTGTCATCGGCGAGCTGGCCGAGCCTCGCATTCGCGGCCTCCTCGTCGGCGGGGGAGAGCACGTCGGATCCGTCATGCACGTATCCGCCGCCGAGCGAAGGCGGATCGGCGGCCAGCGCCGCTCCGGGCGCGAGCGCGAGCGCGGCGGTCGCGCCGAGCGCTGCCAGGATGCGTACCAGTGTGCTCCGCATTCTTCCCCCTTCGGATACCGCTCATCCGATCCTATTGTCTGAGGACCGCAGGGCAGGGCGATTCATCCGGGAAACCTGCTCCGGCAACGTACGCTGACGGGGATGATCGAAGACAGGTACGGATCCGATGTGCTCGCGTCCGGGTGGCGCGAGAAGGGCAGGAAAATCTCGCGTCCGGTGGCCGCTGAGCTCGACCTCGTCGTGGAGGTCGCCGGCGACGGCTGGTGCGGTGCCATCACGGGCGTCGAAGCCGGCAACGTCGAGCTCGAGGACCGGAAGGGCCGCCGGCGCTCGTTTCCGCTCGGCGCCGGGTTCCTCATCGACGGCGAACCCGTGCGCCTCGAGAAGGCGCGGAAGCAGGCGCAGGGGCGCATGCGCACCGCGTCCGGATCGTTCGTCTCGGCAGGGGACCGCGCACGTGTCGCGCTGCCGAGCCGGATCCTCGTCGAGGGCAAGCACGATGCCGAACTGGTGGAGAAGGTCTGGGGCGCCGACCTGCGTGCGGAGGGCGTCGCCGTCGAGTTCCTGCAGGGTCTCGACCTGCTCGAGGAGATGCTCGAGACCGAACCGCCGTCGGCCGCACGCCGGTACGGCGTGCTCGTCGACCACCTCGTCGACGGCTCGAAGGAGGACCGGATCGCGCGGAGGATCCTCGCAGGACCGCACGGCACGCACCTGAAGATCGTCGGTCACCCGTTCATCGACGTGTGGCAGTGCGTGAGGCCCGAGGCGATGGGGATCCGCGCGTGGCCCGTCGTGCCGCGGGGTCAGGACTGGAAGACCGGCATCTGCCGGGGGCTCGGCTGGCCCGCGGAGACGAAGGAGGACATCGGTCTGGCGTGGCAGCGGATCCTCTCACGCGTGACGACGTTCCGCGATCTCGAGCCGACGCTCCTCGGACGGGTCGAGGAGCTCATCGACTTCGTCACCGTCGGGGAGTGATCAGCGCGCCCGCGTAGGCTGGGACCATGACCGAACCGGCCACCAAGCGCACGGGTCCCCTGTCGTTCGTCCGACGCGGAGGACGCATCTCCGAGGCGCAGGAGCGCGCCTGGCGCGAGCTCGCCCCCACCTACGTGTTCGACGTGCCCCGCGATGTCGCCGAGACGTCCGTGCACCCCGACGCGCGGTTCGTACCGGAGCGGGAGTTCGGGCGCACGGCGCCGCTCGTCGTCGAGATCGGCACGGGGCAGGGCCACGCGATCATCCACGCCGCGACCGAGCGCCCTGACACCGACTTCCTGGCGGTCGAGGTCTATCACGGCGGTCTCGCCCGCACGATGCTCGAGGCCGAGAAGGCCGGCCTGACCAACCTGCGCCTCATCGAGGCCAACGCTCCCGAGGTGCTCCTCACGCTCCTGCCGGCGGAATCGACCGACGAAGTGCGCATCTTCTTCCCGGACCCCTGGCACAAGAAGCGCCACCACAAGCGCCGCATGATCAGCCCCGGCTTCGGCGCCGTCGTCGGGCGCGTGCTCCGCGACGGCGGACTGCTGCGCCTCGCCACCGACTGGGAGGACTACGCGCTGCAGATGCGCGAAGTGCTCGACGCGGAGCCCGAGGTCGAGCGCGCGTTCGACGGCGACTGGGCGGCCCGGTTCGACGGGCGCCCGATGACCGCGTTCGAGCGCAAGGGCCTCGATAAGGGCCGCGACATCCGCGACCTCGTCTACCGCCGCACCGCGCGCTGATCGAGTTCCGTGTCGTCGTCGCGCGCTGTGGTCGCTCATCGCACCGCACGGGGCGAGTTCGCTGCGCGCGGATCCGTGACGTCGGCCATCACGACGACGCTCGCGGCGATCTCGCACACCATCGGAGGGGGCCAGGCCCCGTCGCCGACGATCGTCGTCGGCATGGTCGTGCTGCTCATCGCACCCTCGGCCCTGCTGCTGACGGTGCGCTCGCCGCGCGCCGTCATCGGTCGATTGCTCGGCCGCACGGCAGGATTCGGCGCGCGCGTCACGTCTCCGGGACTGATCCGGATCGTCGTCGCGACGGCGTTCGCTCAGCTCGCGTTCCACGCCGCCTTCAGCCTGCTCGGCGCTCCATCGGGCGCCGTATCGGGCGCGGCCCATGCGCACCACAGCCATGGCGCGCTCGCCGCGCTGCCCGTCTCGCACGCTGAATCCGAAGGGACGGGGATGGCAGCAGCGCACGCCGTTGCAGCGCTCGTCACCGTCGCGATCCTCGCCTACGGCGAGAGCATCCTCCGCCGGGGCGCGGCGTGGGTGCGTCGGGCGACGCGAACGTTCGCGCCGGTGCGCTCCCTGCCCGAGATCCCGCGCGACATCTCATATGCGGCACCACGCATCCTCATCTCGTCCGTGTGGCTCCCGGCCACGGGCGTGCGCGGGCCGCCCGTCTGCTCCTGAGATCCGACCGACCCGGCCGACCGGCCGGTGTCTTCAGTATGCGTTCAAAGGAATATGACATGGCTGTTTTCAAGAAGAAGGCGCTGCTCGGCGCCTCCGGTCTCGCGCTCGTAGCCGGCCTCGTGCTGGTTCCCGCCGCGGCGTTGGCGCACGTGAGCGTGGATCCCACGGGCGACGCCGAGCCCGGCGGTGAGACGACGCTGACGTTCGGCATCAACCACGGCTGCGAGGGTTCGCCGACGACGTCGGTGGAGGTCTCGATGCCCGAGGGGCTGTCGGGCGTGCACCCGATCGCCGACGCCGGCTGGACGATCGAGACCGAGCGCGGCGGCGACGCGGGACGGGTGTCGACCGTGACCTACACGGCCACGACGCCGCTGCCGTCGGATGTGCGCGGCGAAGTCGAGATGCTCGTCGGATTCGCGGACGACGCGTCCGGCCCGCTCGCATTTCCCGTCGAGCAGACGTGCGAGGACGGCTCCACGTCGTGGAGCGAGATCGCGCAGGCTGGAGAGGATCCGCACGACCTCGAGGCGCCGGCACCCGTGCTCGAGTTCGCGGACGCCTCCGGAGACGACGCGGACGCCGAGGCTGCGGCTCCCGAGGAACCGGGCCCGTCGGGCTTCGAGGTCGCGGGCTATGTCGCCGCGGGCGCGGCGGTCGTGATCTCGCTCGCCGCCCTCGGCGTCGCGGTCTCGACTTCCCGGCGGAAGGCCTGACCGGTGGTTCTGTCGGAAGGCCGCCGAGCCGGGCAGGGCTGAGGCGCCCTCCGACAGAACCGCACGCCATGCGGAGAGTGAGATGAACGAGGCGGGCCGCACGCGCTGGTAAGCTCGTGTGGTCCGCCTCCGTAGCTCAGGGGATAGAGCGCCGGTTTCCGGTACCGAAGGTCGGGGGTTCGATTCCCTCCGGGGGCGCAGATGGGGCCGGGAGATCCGCAGAAACACGCGGAACTCCCGGCCCCTTGTCTGTTTCGTCCGTACGCTGTTCCTCATGAGTGAAGACCTTCCGGGCGCGCGCATCGTCGGGGACAGCGGTGCCGACGGCGGCCCTGGCGCCGTGTGGAACCTGGCGCCCGCCGAGCGCTCGCTCGACGCCAACGTCATCTGGCTTCCCGCGGGCGACGGCATCGACCTGCACGAGGGACCCGACCTCGACGTGCTGATCCACGTGCTCGCCGGCTCGGGAACGCTCACCATCGACGACGGCGACATCGCGCTCGCGCCCGGGATGCTGGCCTGGCTGCCGCCGCGCTCGCGCCGAGCGTTCGCGGCGGGGCCCGACGGGCTGCGCTATCTCACGGTGCACCAGCGCAAATCGCGGCCGGCCTTCGGCCTGCGTGCGCCGAGCGCGTAGGGCCCGCTACTTCGCGGCCGCGATCCGAGCCGCGGTATCGGTCACCTGCAGTTCCGAGACGAGCTGCTCGGCGAGGAACGCGTGGCCGTCGTCGGACGGGTGGTTGTGACCCGTGGCGCTCGCGTCGATGACCGCATCGTAGTTGCCCTCGGTGATCCATTCATCGTCGATGGGCGAGATGTAGTCGAGGCCCTCTTCGTCGGCGAGGTCTGAGAGCACGTCGTCGATCTTCGCGATGCTCTCATCGACCGGCAGCTGAGAGGGGGCGGGCCCGAGGATCACGAGCTCGGCGTCGGGGTACGTCGCCTCGACCGCGCTCCACACGGCGCGCGCGGCGCGGGGGAGGGCCGAGAGCGGCTGCTGGCGATCGTTGATCGACCCCTGGATGACCACGACGTCGGGCTCGAGGTCGGGATCGAGCTCGGCCACGCGCGTGCCGTAGTAGCCGCCGTACTGGCCGGCGCGCAGATAGCCGCTGCCGTTCTCGCCGTCGACGGTCGTCGCCCATCCGAGGATCTGCCCGGTGCGATAGGCGTACCCGCCCGTCACGGTCGTCGCCGCCAGACCGAACGTCCACGAATCGCCGAAGACGAGCAGCGAGGCCTCCGGTTCGGCGCTGGCCGCGCCCACCTGGCCGCCCCAGCCGCCCGAGACGTCGACGCCGTGCGATTCGGTTGCGCACGCGGTGAGGGCGGCGGACGCCGACGCGACCGCGCAGAGGGCGGCCGCGAGGCGGCTGGTGAGGCGGGGCATTCCTCAAGAATAAAGCTCCTACAATTGAACACCTATGAGCCCCGACGCCCTCGCCACCGTTCTGCTGTCCGTTCTCGACCAGATCTCCAGCGAGCGACGCCCGGGCGAGCCGCTCGGCGGGACCGCTTCCGACATCGTCGTCGAGCGCCCGCGCAACCGCGATCACGGCGACTGGGCGACGAACGCGGCGATGAAGTTCGCCAAGAAGCTCGGCACGAACCCGCGCGAGCTCGCCCAGCAGATCGCCGAGCAGCTCGAGCCCGTCGACGGCGTGGCGTCGGTCGAGGTCGCCGGGCCGGGATTCATCAACATCCGCCTCGACGCGGCCGCCGCGGGAAAACTCGCACAGACGATCGTCGAGGCCGGCGAGCAGTACGGCCGCAACGACTCGCAGGCGGGCAACAGCATCAACCTCGAGTTCGTCAGCGGCAACCCCACCGGCCCGCTGCACATCGGCCACACGCGCTGGGCCGCGCTCGGCGACTCCATGGGGCGCCTGCTCGAGGCCTCCGGCGCACAGGTGGCCCGCGAGTACTACATCAACGACGCGGGCGCGCAGATGGATCGCTTCGGCCAGAGCGTGCTCGCCGCGATGACGGGATCAGACGCCCCCGAAGACGGCTACAAGGGCGCATACATCGATGAGCTCGGCAGGAAGGTGCTCGCGCGGCACCCGGAGATCCTCGAAGAGGCCGACGCGCTGTCGGCCGTGCGCGATGCCGCATACGACCTGCAGCTCGCCGAGATCCAGCATTCGCTCGCCGAGTTCAACGTGCGCTTCGACGTATGGTTCTCCGAGCGCGAGCTGCACGCCGGTTCGCCGAGCCTGATCGATCAGGCGGTCGACCGCCTGCGGGCGGAGGGGCACGTCTACGACGCCGACGACGCGGTGTGGGTGAAGACCACCGACTTCGGCGACGACAAGGATCGCGTGATCCGCCGCGGCAACGGCGTCTACACGTACTTCGCCGCTGACGCCGCCTACTACCTCAACAAGGGCGACCGCGGCTACAAGCACAAGATCTATCTGCTCGGTGCCGACCACCATGGGTACGTGCACCGCCTCAAGGCGCTCGCCGGCGCGGCGGGAGACGACCCCGAGGCGGACATCGAGGTGCTCATCGGGCAGCTCGTGTCGGTCAACGGCGCGCGTCTGTCCAAGCGCGCGGGCAACATCATCGAACTCGACGACCTGCGCGAGTGGATCGGCACCGACGCGCTGCGCTACTCGCTCGAGCGCTCGCCCGCCGATTCCCCGCTCTCGCTCGATCCCGAGCTGCTGAAGAAGCGCACGAACGACAACCCGGTCTTCTACGTGCAGTACGCCCACGCACGCACGCACAACGTCGCCCGGAACGCCGCCGATTCCGGCGTGACGCGCGAGGAGTTCCATCCCGAGCTGCTGGGCCACGAGACCGAAGCCGCGCTCCTCGGCGCCCTGCAGGAGTTCCCGCGCATCGTGGCCTTCGCCGCCGAGATCCGCGAGCCCCACCGCGTGGCGCGCTACCTCGAGGAGCTCGCGGGCCTGTACCACCGCTGGTACGACAACTGCCGCGTCACCCCGAAGGGCGACGAAGAGATCCAGCCGGTGCACGGCACCCGCCTCTGGCTCAACGACGCGACCGGTCAGGTGCTGCGCAACGGTCTCTCCCTGTTGGGGGTCAGCGCGCCCGAGCGCATGTGAGCCCGGCCCGCCGCGAGACGCGGGGAGCTTCCCCATACAATGGGGGGACTCTCTGCGCCGCCTCGTACGCGCGCGGATCCCGATTCTGAACCCGTAAGGATTCATCCCCTCGATGATCACCGCGCCCCGCCCCGCACACCCCCTGGCGCCAGGCTGGCTCACGGTGCCCGACGACGCGAACGACTTCGCGCCCGGCGTCTGGCCCGCATCGATCGAGCGCACTGCATCCGGTGAGATCGAGATGGGTGGCGTTCGAGCGCGCCATCTCGCCGAACGGTTCGGAACTCCCGTCATGCTGCTCGACGAGCAGGATGTGAAAGACCGCGCTGCGCGCGCCCAGCGCGCCTTCGCCGAGGCGACGGCTCGCCACGGCGGATCCTGTCGCGTCTACTACGCGGGCAAGGCGTTCCTGACGTCCGAGATCGCCCGATGGATGCTCGCGGCCGGGCTGAACGTCGACGTCTGCTCGCGCGGTGAGCTCGAGACGGCGCTCGCCGCGGGCGTGCCCGCCGATCGCATCGGCTTCCACGGCAACAACAAGTCGGTCGCGGAGCTCGAGCGCGCGATCGGCGCGGGCCTCGGCACGATCATCGTCGACTCCGCGATCGAGGTCGAGCGCATCGGCGCGATCGCCGAGCGGCTCGGATCCGCGCAGAACGTGCTCGTGCGCGTGCGCAGCGGCGTGCACGCCGACACCCACGACTTCCTCGCAACGGCCCATGAGGATCAGAAGTTCGGATTCTCGCTCGAGGAGGCCGAGCGCGTCGTCGCACGGATCCGCGAGCTGCGGTCGGTGACGTTCCTCGGCCTGCACTGCCACATCGGATCCCAGATCTTCGGCACGGCGGGCTTCCGCGAATCCGCCTCCCGCGTGCTCGAGCTGCACGAGCGGCTGCTCGAGGGCGGTCCCGTTCCGCTCATGAACCTCGGCGGCGGCTTCGGCATCGCCTACACGCGCGCCGACACCCCCGCTCCGATCGAGGATCTCGCCGACGGCATCGTCGACGCGGTCGCTCACGAATGCCAAGCGCGCGGCATCGAGATACCGGTGCTCGCGTTCGAACCCGGCCGATCGATCGTGGGTCCGGCGGGCATCACACTGTACGAGGTGGGCACGACGAAGCCCGTCGCGGTCGACGCCGCCGGCGGGGCCGCGGAGCGGCTCTATGTCTCGGTCGACGGCGGCATGAGCGACAACGTGCGCCCCGCGCTGTACGGCGCGCAGTACTCGGCGCGCCTCGCCTCGCGGGCGAGCAGTGCGGATCCGGCGCTCGTGCGGGTCGTCGGCATGCACTGCGAATCGGGCGATGTCGTCGTCGACCACGAGTACCTGCCCGGCGATGTGACGCCGGGCGACCTTCTCGCCGTCGCGTCCACGGGCGCGTACTCCGCCGCGATGGCGAGCAACTACAACCACGTCCCTCGTCCCGCCGTCGTGGCGGTGCGAGCAGGCCGCGCGCGTGTGATCCTGCGCGGGGAGACGATCGATGATCTCCTCGCGCGCGACGCCGGCCTCGGCGCCACAGAAGGAGAAGAATGATCGACCACCGTACTCTGCGCGTGGCGCTGCTGGGCGCCGGATCCGTCGGCTCGCAGGTCGCTCGACTGCTGCTGGAACAGGCCGACGAGCTCGAGGAACGAGCGGGAGCGCGCCTCGAGCTCGCGGGCATCGCAGTGCGCGACGTCGACGCGCCGCGCGACGTCGATCTGCCGCGCGAGCTGCTCACGACCGACGCGCACGAGCTGATCGTCGGAAGCGACATCGTGATCGAGCTGATGGGCGGCATGGAGCCCGCCCGCACCCACATCCTCGACGCCCTGCAGTCGGGCGCCGACGTCGTGACGGGCAACAAGGCGCTGCTCGCGACGCACGGTGCGGAGATCTTCGACGCCGCCGACCAGGTGGGGGCATCGGTGTCGTACGAGGCGGCGGTCGCCGCGGCGATCCCGATCCTGCGGCCGTTGAAGGATTCGCTCGCCGGCGACGTCGTCACGCGCATCTTCGGCATCGTCAACGGCACGACGAATTACATCCTCGACCGCATGGACCGGGAGGGGGCCGACCTTGCGGAGGTGCTCGCCGACGCGCAGGCCCTCGGCTACGCGGAGGCGGACCCGACGGCCGACGTCGAGGGTCATGACGCCGCGCAGAAGGCCGCGATCCTCGCGAGTCTCGCGTTCCACACGAACGTGCCGCTCGAGTCGGTGCACTGCGAGGGCATCAGCTCGATCGGTGCCGACGCGATCGAGAACGCCAAGAAGGCCGGGTACGTCATCAAGCTGCTCGCGACGTGCGAGCGGCTGCCGGCTGAAGACGGCGAGGACGCGGCGATCTCGGTGCGCGTCTACCCGGCGCTGATCAACCGCGAGCACCCGCTCGCGAGTGTGCACGGCGGCAACAATGCGGTGTACGTCGAGGCTGCAGCGGCGGGCCCGCTGATGTTCTACGGCGCAGGCGCGGGCGGCGTGCAGACCGCTTCGGCGGTGCTCGGCGACGTGGTCTCGGCCGCGCGCCGCCACATCGCGGGCGGCGTCGGCATCGGCGAATCGGCGCGGGGCGACCGGCCGATCGCAGACATCGGCCGCATCACCACCCGATACCAGATCACGCTCGATGTCACCGACGAGCAGGGCGTGCTCGCGACCGTCGCGACGATCCTCAATGAGGGCGGGGTCTCGATCGCCGCGCTCGAGCAGACGAGCGTGGAGACCGACGACGGCGAGAGCCGCGCGCGTCTCGTGATCGGCACCCACCGTGCGCGCGAGCGCGCGCTCAGCGAGACGACGGCGCGCCTCGCGGCGAGCAGCGTCGTGGAGCGGGTCGTCACCGTGCTGCGCGTGGAGGGCGAATGAGCCGCGTCACGCGCACCGTCGAGGTGCGCGTTCCCGCGACCAGTGCCAACCTCGGTCCGGGATTCGACACGCTCGGCCTCGCGCTGAGCGTGTACGACGAGCTCTCCGTCTCCGCCCTCGCAGACGACGGCCTCGAGATCACCGTCGAGGGCACGGGCGCCGCAGAGATCCCGACGGATGAGTCGAACCTCATTGCGCGCACGATCCGCTTCGCATACGAATCCGTGGGCCTCGTCGCTCCGGGCCTTCGGATCGAAGCGCGCAACGAGATCCCGCACGGACGCGGGCTCGGTTCCAGCGGATCCGCCGTGGTCGCGGGCCTGCTCGCGGCGAAGGGCCTGCTGGAGGATCGCGTTGAGTTCACCGAGACCGATCTGCTGCGCCTCGCAACCGAACTGGAGGGGCACCCCGACAACGTCGCACCGGCGCTCTTCGGCGGCCTCACGATCGCATGGACCGAGCAGGAGCGGCCGATGCACAAGAAGCTGCTCGTGCATCGCGGCGTCGCTCCGGTCGTGTTCGTGCCCGATCGCACGATGTCGACCTCGACGGCGCGCAGCGTGCTCGACCCCGCCGTATCGCGCGAGGACGCCGTCTTCAACGTTTCGCGGTCGGCCCTGCTGATCGCGGCGCTCACGCAGAGCCCGGATCTGCTGATGTCGGCGACCGAAGACCGTCTGCACCAGGAGCGGCGTGCGGCGGCCATGCCGGAGACGGATGCCCTCGTGCGGGTGCTGCGCGAGGCCGGATTCGCAGCCGTCGTCTCCGGCGCTGGCCCGAGCGTGCTCGTGCTGGCCGATGGGCCGGGCCGTCGACTCGAGGCGGCGGCGGCGGCCGAGGAGCACACAGGAGACAGCTGGCAGGCGCTGATGCTCGCCGTCGACTTCCTGGGTGGTACAGTGAAACAATCAGCGGAGGGTGCCTCAGCGCACAACTTCTGAACCTCCGTCGCAATTCTGCGAAGCCCCGCACGGATCCCCGACGGCGTCGCGTCCGCGTGACGCAACCGGGAATCGACACGTTCTGTTCACGTGCGTGTCACCACTTTCATCCGCGTGCGGATTGGCACTGAGCTACCCCTATTTTTTCAAAGGAGCACTCGTGGCACCCACGAACGAGAACACCAGCGACAGCGCCGCGTCGGCGCAGTCGGACATCGATCAGGCGATCGCCGCCGCAGACGAGGCGTCGTCGACGAAGAAGGCCCCCGCCAAGAAGCGCGCGCCGCGTCGCGCGAGCTCGACGGGAGCCGCGGCGGCTGCACCCGCCGACACGCCGGTCGCGCCTGTCGAGGCCCCCGCCGCACCGGCCGAGACTCCGGCCGAAGCCGAGACCGCACCGAAGGCCCCCGCGAAGAAGCGCGCGCCGCGACGCACGAAGGCGCAGATCGAGGCCGACAAGGCGGCGGCCGAGGCCGCCGCGAACGGTGACACGACCACCGATGAGGCCGCGGCCGACGAACAGCCGAAGAAGCCCGCCACCCGCACGACCCGCTCGCGCGCCAAGGCCGCTCCTGCGGCGGAGGCCGCACCGGCGACCGACGCGGCACCGGCAGACGACGCCGCACCCGCGTCCGAGGCATCCGCCGCTGAACCCGCCGCCGAGGCGGCGCCGGCGAAGAAGCGTCCGGCTCGTCGCCGCGCGACGTCCGCGCCGAAGACCGAGGAAGCTCCCGCAGAGGCAGCTGCCGCTGAGGAGACGCCCGCGGAGAAGGTTCCCGCCTCCGAGACCGCCGTGTCCGCTGAGCAGCCCGCCGAGGCCGAGCAGAAGCCGGCGCGCGCGTCGCGTTCGCGCCGCAAGCCCGCCGAGCCGGCATCCGCCGATGTCGAACAGGCCGACTCCGCTGAGTCGGCACCGAAGGCCGACGAGGCGAAGGCATCCGCCCCGTCGGGCGAGAAGCCCGCCGAGGCCGACTCGTCCGACGCGTCGGAGGGCTCGGAGCACGCCGACAGCGGCGACACGTCCGACAGCGACAAGACGGATAGTGACACGTCGGACAACGACAAGTCTGACGGCGACGAGCACGAGGGCTCGAGCCGCGGCCGTCGCGGTCGCGGGCGAGGCCGCCGCAAGAAGACGCAGGGCGACTCGGACGACAGCGCCGAGGGCGGCCAGCAGAACGGCCAGAACGGTCAGCAGAACGGCCAGAACGGCGGGCGCGGACAGCAGAACCGCGGCGGCCAGCAGGAGCAGAACCAGGATCAGGGCCGCAACAAGCGCGGTCGCGGTCGCGGGCGCGGCGAAGACGAGTTCGAGCCGGAGATCGGCGCCGATGACGTGCTCATCCCGATCGCGGGCATCCTCGACGTTCTCGACAACTACGCCTTCGTGCGCACGACCGGGTACCTGCCGGGCCAGCAGGACGTGTACGTCTCGCTCGGCCAGGTGAAGAAGTACAACCTGCGCAAGGGCGACGCGATCGTCGGCTCGATCAAGCAGCCCCGCGAGGGCGATCACCACGGGCGCCAGAAGTACAACGCGCTCGTCAAGGTCGACTCGATCAACGGACTCTCCGCCGAAGACGCGGCGACCCGAGTCGAGTTCTCGAACCTGACGCCGCTGTACCCGCAGGAGCGTCTGCGCCTCGAGACGGTGCCCGAGAAGCTCACGCAGCGCATCATCGACCTCGTGGCGCCGATCGGCAAGGGCCAGCGCGGCCTCATCGTCGCACCTCCGAAGGCCGGCAAGACGATCGTGCTGCAGCAGATCGCCAACGCGATAGCGCAGAACAACCCCGAGGCGCACCTCATGGTCGTGCTCGTGGACGAGCGCCCCGAAGAGGTCACCGACATGCAGCGGTCGGTCAACGGCGAGGTCATCGCCTCGACGTTCGATCGCCCCGCCGAGGATCACACGACGGTCGCCGAGCTCGCCATCGAGCGTGCGAAGCGCCTCGTGGAGCTGGGCCGCGACGTCGTCGTGCTGCTCGACTCGATCACGCGCCTCGGCCGCGCGTACAACCTGGCGGCGCCGGCCTCCGGCCGCGTGCTGTCGGGCGGCGTCGACGCAGCGGCGCTCTACCCGCCGAAGAAGTTCTTCGGCGCGGCGCGCAACATCGAGAACGGCGGGTCGCTCACGATCCTCGCGACCGCGCTCGTCGAGACCGGCTCCAAGATGGACGAGGTCATCTTCGAGGAGTTCAAGGGCACCGGGAACTCCGAGCTTCGCCTCTCGCGCCAGCTCGCCGACAAGCGCATCTTCCCGGCCGTCGACGTGAACGCGTCGTCGACCCGTCGCGAGGAGATGCTGCTGAGCTCCGACGAGGTCAAGATCACGTGGAAGCTGCGCCGCGCCCTCGCGGGCATGGACCAGCAGCACGCGCTCGGCGTGATCCTCGAGAAGCTCAAGGAGACGAACTCCAACGTCGAGTTCCTCGTGCAGATGCAGAAGAGCTCGGTCGCCGCCGAAAACGGTCGCTGACCCGTGTTCGAGTCCGTCCAGTCGTTGATCGACGAGCACGGCCGGGTTCAGGAGGAGCTCTCCGACCCGGCCGTGCACGCCGACGCCGCGCGTGCGAAGCGCGTGAACAGGCGTTTTGCCGAGCTCTCGCGGATCGTGCGCGCATACGACGAATGGACGGGCGCGACGAGCGACCTCGACGCCGCGCGGGAGCTCGCGAGTGAGGACGACGCGTTCGCCGACGAGGTCCCCGCTCTCGAGCAGCAGGTCGTCGAGGCGCAGGAGCACCTTCGCCGTCTGCTGATCCCGCGGGATCCCGACGACGCGCGCGACGTGATCATGGAGATCAAGGCGGGCGAGGGCGGTGCTGAGAGCGCGCTGTTCGCGGCCGATCTCTTGCGCATGTACGCGCAGTACGCTGCGCACAACGGGTGGAAGACCGAGATCATCGAGTCGGACGCCTCGGATCTCGGCGGGTACAAGAACGTGCAGGTGGCGTTCAAGGGATCCTCGAACGATCCGTCGCAGGGCGTGTGGGCGCATCTGAAGTACGAGGGCGGTGTGCATCGCGTGCAGCGGGTGCCGGCGACCGAGTCGCAGGGGCGCATCCACACGTCGACGACGGGCGTGCTGGTCTTCCCCGAGGTCGACGAGCCCGAAGAACTGCAGATCGATCAGAACGACCTGAAGATCGACGTGTACCGCTCGAGCGGCCCGGGGGGCCAATCGGTCAACACGACCGACTCGGCGGTGCGCATCACGCATGTTCCGACGGGCATCGTGGTGTCGATGCAGAACGAGAAGTCACAGCTGCAGAACCGTGAGGCGGGCATGCGCGTGCTGCGCGCGCGTCTGCTCGCGCGGCAGCAGGAGGAGCTCGCGGCGGCCGCGTCGGATGCGCGCAAGAGCCAGATCCGCGGGATGGACCGGTCGGAGCGGATCCGTACGTACAACTTCCCGGAGAACCGCATCGCGGATCACCGCACGGGCTTCAAGTCGTACAACCTGGACCAGGTGATGGACGGCGCGCTCGAGCCGGTGATCTCGAGTTGCATCGCGGCCGACGAGGCCGAGCGCCTCGAGCACCTCGGGGAGTGAGGCCGGGCCCGCCGCGGCAGGCCCCCAGCGTTCTCGCCGGGGGATGATGGGGGAATGGACCTTGCAGATCTGACGCTCATCGAACTGGTGCAGGCGCTGCGCGCAGGCGACGTGACCCCGGCACAGGCGGCTGCTCATCATCTCGATCGGATCGCCGAGCACGGCGGCCTCGGGGCGTTCGCCACCGTGACTCGCGAGGCGGCGCTCGCCCGAGCCGGTGCCCTCGCCGCGGTGCCGAGCGACCCGCCGCCGCTGTGGGGCGTGCCCCTCGCCGACAAGGACCTCGTCGCGCGGGAAGGCGTGCCCACACGGTACGGATCGCGGGCGTTCGGCGATCTCGTTCCCGACACGTCGGATCCGCTCGCGCTCGCGCTCGACGGGCTCGGCAGCGTGAGCCTCGGCAAAACCTCGACGCCCGAGTTCGGGCTGACGGGCTACACGGAGCCCGCCGCGGGGGCGCCCTGTCGGAATCCCTGGGATCCCGCGACGGGCGCCGGGGGATCCTCGGGCGGTGCGGCGGTCGCCGTCGCGACCGGCATGCTGCCCGCGGCGGTCGCTTCGGACGGCGGCGGGTCGATCCGCATCCCCGCGGCGACGGTGGGCGTCGTCGGCCTCAAGCCGTCGCGCGGACGTCTGCCCGTCGCGAACGGGCTCGAGGGGCCCGGCGGGCTGTCGACGGCCGGGCCGATCACGCGCACGGTCGAGGACGCGGCACATCTGCTCGATGCGCTCGTCGGATCCGTGCCTCACCGCAACGCGACGGCGGCGCCGGATCCGTGGGCACGGCCGCACATGTTCGCCCCCGTTCCCCGAGGGGCGTTCGGTGAAGGGGTGGGCCCGATGCACGTCGGGGCGTTCCTCGGAGCCGTCCGACGCGAGGTCGGTCCGCTGAGGATCGGCGCGACGCTCGTCACGCCCTGGGACGGCTGGGTCGACACCGCGCTCCACCCGGGCGCTCGCCGGGCCTACGACGAGACGATCCGTGCACTCGAGGGCACCGATCACCGCATCGAAGACGTCGACTGGCGCCCTTCCGGCTATCCGGAGCTGTTCACGACGATCTGGCGCGCCTCCGCGGCCAGCATCCCCGTCGCAGACGACGAGCTCGACCGCGTCGAGCCGTACACGGCGTGGCTGATCCGCGAGGGCCGCCGCATGGGCGCCCCCGAGGCGCTCGGCGCCTATCGTGCCGCCGCGACGTTCGAGCGCGAGACGATCGCCGCGTTCGAGCGCTTCGACGTCGTCGTCACGCCGGCCCTCGCGATGGCGCCGCAGCCGATCGGCTGGTTCGGCGAGGCCGCATCGCCCCTCGAGAACTTCGCGCGCCAGTGCCAGTACGCACCGCACACGAGCTTCGTCAACGTCTCGGGTCTGCCCGCCGTCACCGTGCCGGTGTCCGGGGCGACGGGGGAGCGGCCCTGGAGCATACAGCTCATCGGCCGCCCGGGCGGCGAGGCACGGATGCTGCAGGTCGCGGCGCAGCTCGAGGCCGCGCGCGGCCCGCTGCCGTGGCCGTCTTCCGGCGGTTGACGCGCCTCAGATGAGGTACTCGGGCGTCGTCGTGACGATGTCGGCGACGCTGTCGTCGGCGACGCGCGGCCGCGGCTTCGCCGGAATGCCGACGACGATGCTGTCGGCGGGCGCGCTCTTGGTCACGACGGCATTCGCGCCTACGGCGCTGCGAGCGCCGATCGTGACCGGGCCGAGCACCTTCGCCCCGGAGCCGACGACGACGCCGTCTTCCAGGGTAGGGTGCCGCTTGCCGTGGTCGAGCGACGTTCCGCCGAGCGTGACACCGTGGTAGAGCATGACGTCATCGCCGATCTCAGCCGTCTCGCCGATCACGACGCCCATGCCGTGATCGATGAAGAAGCGCCGTCCGATGGCGGCGCCGGGGTGGATCTCGATGCCCGTGAGCCAGCGCGTGATCTGCGAGACGGCGCGCGCGAGGAAACGGCAGCCGCGCAGCCAGAGCGCGTGTGAGACGCGGTGCACCCAGATCGCGTGCAGCCCGGGGTAGAGCAGGGCGATCTCGAGGGATCCCCGCGCGGCCGGGTCGCGTCGTCGAGCCGCCACGATGTCCTCACGGATTCCGATTCCCATATGACAAGAATCTACCGGTCGAAAAGGGGCCCCGCGCCGTTCGGACGCGGGGTCCCGGGGCGACGACAGCGCTCAGGCGTCGCGCAGGTGCTCCCAGAGGAACGTCGACACGTACCGTTCGCCGGTGTCGGGAACGACCACGACGATGTTCTTGCCGGCGTTCTCGGGGCGCTTCGCGACCTCGAGGGCGGCCCAGACCGCAGCTCCCGATGAGATGCCCGCGAGGATGCCCTCCTGCGAGGCGAGATCGCGAGCGATGGCGACCGAGTCGTCGAGCTGGACGGTGATGATCTCGTCGATCACCGAGCGGTCGAGGATATCGGGCACGAAGTTCGCACCGAGGCCCTGGATCTTGTGCGGGCCGGCGCTGCCCTCGCTCAGCAGCGGCGAGTCGGCGGGTTCGACGGCGACGATCTTCGCGTCGATGCCGCGCTCCTTCAGCACCTGGCCGACGCCGGAGATGGTGCCGCCCGTGCCGATGCCGGCGACGAAGACGTCGATGTCGCCATCGGTGTCGGCGATGATCTCCTCGACGGTCGTCTCGCGGTGCACCTTCACGTTCGCCTCGTTCGCGAACTGACTCGCGAGCACGGCGCCCGGGGTCTCGGCGACGATGCGCTTCGCCTCCTCCACGGCGCCGTTCATCCCGCCGGCGGGGTCGGTGAGCACGAGCTCGGCACCGAAGGCGCGCAGCAGCACCTTGCGCTCGTTCGACATCGACGACGGCATCGTGAGGATCACCCGGTAGCCGCGAGCGGCGCCGACGAGCGCGAGCGCGATGCCCGTGTTGCCCGAGGTGCCCTCGACGATCGTTCCGCCCGCCGGCAGGGAGCCAGAAGCCTCGGCCGCGTCGATGATCGCGACGCCGATGCGGTCCTTCACCGACGAGCCCGGGTTGAAGAACTCGAGCTTCGCGTAGACGTTCGCGCCGGCGCCATCGGTGACGCGGTTCAGCCGCACGAGCGGCGTGTTCCCGAACGCGCTCGAGATGTCGTTGTGGATACGAGCCATTGAAGTGCCTTTCACGACGATTGGGACGCGGTCGACGACGATCGCCGTCGACCCTGTTCGTCAGCCTAGAGGGATCCGTACGCGCCAGGGGCTGTATGACGATCGATGTCACGTAGAGTCGATGCCCGTGATGTCGAACAGAGCGCAGGTGCCGCTGCGCGAGGCGCTGCGCGGGGCGGCCGACGTGCTGCAGAGAGCCGGAGTGCCGGATCCGAACGTCGATGCCGAACTGCTGCTCGCCTGGAGCCTCGACCCCGAGGCCTCGCGCGGCGCCCTCCACGCGGCCGTCATCCGCGGCGACGCGCTGACGCCCGAGCAGCACGCGGTGTTCCGCGAGATGGTCGTCCGCCGAGCCGCCCGGGAGCCGCTGCAGCACATCACCGGAACGGCCCCGTTCCGACACCTCACGCTGCGCGTCGGCCCGGGAGTGTTCGTGCCCCGACCCGAGACCGAGCTCATCGCCCAGCTCGCGATCGACCAGTTGCACGTTGCGGCCGAGCCCGAGCCGCTCGCGGTCGACCTCGGCACCGGGTCCGGCGCGATCGCGCTCGCGATGGCAACCGAGGTTCCGCACGCACGGGTCGCCGCCGTGGAGCGCTCGGACGACGCGATCGTCTGGACCAAGCGCAATGTCGACGCGATCGCGCCCGGTCTCGACCTGCGCCACGGCGATCTCGCGGATGCGTTCGCCGACCTCGACGGGAAGGTCGCCGTCGTGGCCTCGAACCCGCCGTACGTGCCCGACGGCGCGGTGCCGCGAGACGACGAGGTGCGCCTGCACGATCCTGCGGCCGCGCTGTACGGCGGTGCGGACGGGCTCGACGTCGTGCGGATCATCAGCCGCGTCGGGCTCAGGCTCGCCCGCCCCGGCGGCATGATCGTGCTCGAGCACGGCGAATGGCAGGGCGATCAGGTGCGTGCGATCCTCGCTGCGGACGGGTGGCTCGGCGCCGCCACGCATCCCGACCTCACGAGCCGGGACCGAGCGACGACCGCGGTTCATCCATGACCTTTCAGCGCGGATCCGTAGAATCAGACGCGTGATCCCCTCCGTCTTCGACTGCAGCGACCGCGAGCAGATGCTCACAGGCATGCGCCAGGCGCGCCAGGCGATCGCGCGCGGCGACGTCATCGTGATGCCGACCGACACCGTCTACGGCGTCGCGGCCGATGCGTTCGCGCCCGCCGCGGTCCAGAAGCTCCTCGACACGAAGGGGCGCGGCCGCACGCAGCCGCCGCCCGTGCTCGTCGGATCCGTCGACGCGCTGCATGCTCTCGTCGAGTCGGTGCCCGAGGAGGTCGCGCAGCTCGTCGAGCGGTTCTGGCCTGGAGGGCTCACGATCGTGCTTCCCGCGCAGCCCTCGCTGACCTGGGATCTGGGCGATACGCAGGGCACCGTTGCGGTGCGACAGCCCGACCATCCGCTCGCGCTCGAGCTGCTCGCAGAG
>Ga0308157_10002035_pt1 | contig 36103 bp, 38 predicted proteins | sample PhyBR1_FD_201035 | JGI IMG/M metagenome (GOLD analysis project Ga0308157, IMG submission 201035) | Phyllosphere microbial communities from UC Gill Tract Community Farm, Albany, California, United States - DLSLB.R1 | ecosystem: Host-associated > Plants > Phyllosphere > Unclassified | place: USA... | reverse complement strand
GCTGTCATCGGGGTGTCTCCGCTGTTGCTCGCCGCGCTGTGCGCGACGCCGTGATCGTGGCTGGCCGAGGTGACGGCAGCATTGCGCTTGATGTCATCCATGGCGCTGCTCCAGGGCGATGGCGGCAGCACGCTGCGCCAGCAGGTCCGGCGGCGGATCGGCATACAGATAGTCGAACATCGCCTCGACCGGCTGCACCGGGCAGTTGAGGTAGGCGTTGACCTCCTCGTCGACGCGGGTGCCGCACTCGGCGATCCAGTTCTTTTCTTCTTCCTCGCTCCACACGCCGCGCGCGGTCAGGTACTTGCGCAGGCGGATCAGCGGTTCATTCAACCAGGCCGACTTCACTTCGGCGTCGTCGCGGTAGCGGCGGGCGTCGTCGGCGGTGGTGTGGTCGGACAGGCGGTAGGTGAGCAGTTCCAGCACCGTGCCGCCCTGGCCGGACAGGGCGCGCTCGCGCGCCTGTTCCATCGCCGCCATCACCGCGATCAGGTCGTTGCCGTCCACCTGCAGGCAGAACAGGCCGCCAGCCAGGCCCTTCTGGGCCAGGGTTTCAGCGCCGGTCTGGGCCGAGCGCGGTACCGAGATGGCCCAGCCGTTGTTCACCACGCACAGGATCAGCGGCAGCTTGTAGGCGCCGGCCGAGTTCACCGCGGCGTAGAAGTCGGTCTTGGAGCTGCCGCCATCACCGCAGACGCTGACCGCGACCTGCGGCATGTTGCGCAGCTTGAACGAGAGCGCCGAGCCGGCCGCGTGCAGGCACTGGGTCGAGATCGGCACGCAGATGGGGAAGTCGCGGACCGCATCGCTGTCGCGGTCGTAGTCGCTGCCGCGCTCGTCGCCGCCCCAGTACATCAGGACGTCACGCGGGCGCACGCCGCGCATGAACATGGCGCCGTACTCGCGGTAGCTGGGGGCGAACACGTCGCCGCTCTTCATGGCCGCGCCGATGCCGACGTGGGCCGCTTCATGGCCCAGGCAGGAGGCAAAGGTGCCGAGTTTGCCGGTGCGCTGCAGCGCCACGGCCTTGGTGTCGAACACCCGCGTGGCCAGCATCTGCTTGAACATCGGCAGCAGCGAGCGCGGCTCACGCAGCGAGGCGGGAAGGTCTTCACGTACCAGGTTGCCGTCGGCATCCAGGTACTGCAGGTAATCGATTTGGAACTGGGCGGAAACCGTCATTGCAGCAACACCTTGGACAGATGGTTTCAAATGATAGGAATTACGCATGGTAAGGACTCAGTCCGAAAAAGCCGTCCTGCGCCGCAACAAGATTGACCGGGCAAAGGCCAGCTTTGTTCCGCGCAGCTCGACTCGGGCGAGCAATTGCAACGTATTCAGTCTGTGACAACAGGAACGGCACATTGTCGCGCTGCTTGGGTTTGCGCGTGTTTCGATTCCGTTTGCGCGGGAGCAAGATCCAGAGCACCCCTCCCCAACCCTCCCCTTGCCTTCGGCAAAGGGAGGGGGGTAGTGCCGACCCATGGTCGGCAGAGGCATTACCGGTAAACCCCCTTGCCGACCATGGGTCGGCACTACAGACCCCTTTGCCTGCGGCAAAAGGGAGGGGGCAGATGGCGTGGCCTGCGTTACCCTTGCGGCCCCATCAGATGGCCAGGCCGATGACCGTAGAAAAGAACCAGCGTGAGCTCGAAGCCGGTATCCATACCGACCTGCAGGGCCGGCTTACCTATGGCGGCTACCTGCGCCTGGACCAGCTGCTGTCGGCCCAGCAGCCGCTGTCCAACCCGCCGCACCACGACGAAATGCTGTTCATCATCCAGCACCAGACCTCGGAGCTGTGGCTCAAGCTGCTGGCCCATGAGCTGCGCGCGGCGCGCGGCCACATGCAGCGCGACGAGGTCTGGCAGTGCCGCAAGGTGCTGGCCCGGGCCAAGCAGGTGCTGCGCCTGCTGACCGAGCAGTGGGCGGTGCTGGAGACCCTGACGCCCTCCGAGTACATGGGCTTCCGCGACGTGCTGGGTCCGTCCTCGGGCTTCCAGTCGCTGCAGTACCGCTACATCGAGTTCCTGCTGGGCAACAAGAACGCCGACATGCTCAACGTGTTTGCCCACGACCCGGAAGGGCAGGCGCAGCTGCGTGAGGTGCTGGAAGCGCCCAGCCTGTACGAGGAGTTCCTGGCCTACCTGGCGCGCTTCGGCCATGCCATCCCGGCGGCCTATGAAGGCCATGACTGGACCCAATCGCATATCAGCGACCCGGCCTTGCGCCAGGTATTCGAGAACATCTACCAGGACACCGACCGCTACTGGCGTGAGTACTCGCTGTGCGAGGACCTGGTGGACCTGGAGACCCAGTTCCAGCTGTGGCGCTTCCGGCATATGCGCACGGTGATGCGGGTGATCGGCTTCAAGCGCGGTACCGGCGGTTCCAGCGGCGTTGGTTTCCTCCGGCAGGCGCTGGAGCTGACCTTCTTCCCCGAGCTGTTCGAAGTGCGTACCACTATCCGAGGCGACGCCTGAGCCCCTGCCGGGGTTGAAAATCCAGCCTATTCAGCGGCTTGCACCGCATGATGGGCCCGCCTCGAAGCGGCTGGCCCAAGCCTGGCGCGGCGGTTGGTTGCAGCAGTATGTATTTGACGTGAAGCCGACGCTTCTGTGATCCTCGCCCGTCGCGCCGGTTCCGGCCGACTTTCTGTAATTGCCCATTTCGATCAGGGGACACCGCATGAGCGCTGCCGCGCCGAATTCCGAACCAACCCCGGCGCCCGTGCCGGAGTTCAAGACCATCCTCGGCCACCCGAAGCCACTGTGGATGCTGTTCATGGCCGAATTCTGGGAGCGCTTTGCGTTCTACGGCATTCGCTGGGCGATGGTGCTGTACATCGTCGCGCAGTTCCAGGGCGGCCTGGCCTCGGGCGAGAAGCCTGCAGCCGAGCTGTACGGTGCCTACCTGGCGCTGGTCTATGCCGGTGCCATCTTCGGTGGCTACGTCGCCGACAAGCTGGTCGGCTTCCAGCGCTCCATCCTGCTGGGCGCACTGTTCATGGCCATCGGCCTGTTCATGCTGGTTTCGCCCAGCGAAGTGATCTTCAAGCTCGGCCTGGCCACGATCATCGTCGGCAACGGCCTGTTCAAGCCGATCATCTCGACCATGGTGGGCAAGCTGTACGTGCAGGGTGATGCACGCCGCGATGCCGGTTTCACCATCTTCTACATGGGCATCAACATCGGTGCGCTGCTGGCCCCGGTCATCACCGGTGCGCTGGCCAAGATGGTCTTCGGCACCGAGCAGGACCCGCATTACCAGTGGGTGTTCATCGCCTCGGGCATCGGCATGGTGGCCAGCCTGATCTGGTTCTGGTTCGGCCGCGCACAGCTCAAGGGCATCGGCCTGCCGGAAGAAGGCCAGAAGAGCCTGGGCCGCGTTGGCCTGGTGGCCGCGCTGGGCCTGCTGATCGGCATCCCGGTGTTCTATTTCCTGCTGACCATCGATGCCAATGCGCTGCAGGCCATCCTGATGACGCTGTTCATCGTGCCGGCGCTGATGCTGCTGGTGGAAGGCATCCGCAGTGGCTCGGTCGCACGTGACAAGGTGATCGCCATGCTGGTGATCTTCGTGTTCAACGTGCTGTTCTGGATGTTCTTCGAACAGGCCGGCAGCTCGTTCACCTTCCTCGCCGACAAGATCGTCAACCGCGAATTCGGCAGCTGGACCTTCCCGCTGGAGTGGTTCCAGTCGGTCAACTCGGTGGCCATCATCGTCTGTGCGCCGATCATGGCCTGGATGTGGGTCAAGATGGGCAAGGCCAATCCGTCGATTCCGCGCAAGTTCGGCCTGGGCCTGATCTTCAACGGCCTGGCCTTCCTGCTGCTGATGGTGGCGCTGTCGAGCATGGTCAACGATGCCGGCAAGATCCCGTTCTGGACCCTGTTCGCGGTGTACGTGATCCAGTCCATCGGTGAGCTGTGCCTGTCGCCGATCGGCCTGTCGATGACCACCAAGCTGGCACCGACCCGTCTGGCCGGCATGGCAATGGGTTGCTGGTTCCTGTCGATCGCCATTGGTAACAATCTGGCCGGTATCTTTGCAGGCAAGGTCAGCGGCGAAGGCGGCATGACCGTGGCATCGGCGCAGTCCGGTTACACCTTCGGCTTCTGGGCCCTGGTGGGTTCGGGCGTGGTGCTGTTCCTGGTCGCTCCGCTGATCAACAAGCTCATGCACGGCGTGAAGTAAGGAGTCAGGCGATGAAACTGCTGTTCGGAATGCTTCCCCTGTTGCTCACCGTGGCGCTGGCTGGCTGCAATCAGCCGCCGCCCGCCAAGCCTGAAACGGTGCAGCCGCTGGATACGTCCGAACAGAAGGCGCCGGTGGCGGATACCAGCCAGCCGGTGGCATCGGGCAACACCCCCACCGCAGCGGATATCGCTGCGGTGGCCGGCCTCAACGCGCAGTTCGACCCGGCCCGCGACCCGGTCGCGGACCTGGAAACGGCCAAGGTCGAGGCCCAGCGTGGTGGCAAGCGGATCATCCTGGATGTGGGCGGCGAATGGTGCTCCTGGTGCCACCTGCTGGACGCCTTCATGGAAGGTGATTCGGAGCTGCGTCGCTTCCGCGATGGCAACTACGTGTGGATGAAGGTCAATTACAGCGAAGAGAACGAGAACGCCGAGTTCCTTGCGCGCTTCCCGGAGATCAAGGCCTATCCGCATCTGTTCGTGCTGGATGCAGAAGGCCAGCTGCTGCACTCGCAGTTCACCGGCGATCTGGAGAAGGGCAAGGGTTACGACCGCGCCAAGTTCGATGCCTTCCTGAAAGCATGGGCACCGCCGGCGAAGTAAGCCTGCGATGTGCTTGAACGAGAACGGCGCCGGAAGGCGCCGTTTTTTTGTGCCCCCTCCCTTGCGCATCGCGCAGGGGAGGGTTGGGGATTCGTCGCCCCCTCCCTTGCGCGCAGCGCAGGGGAGGGCTGGGGAGGGGTGCATTTGATTTTGATCTTTGCTGTCGGTTGCAAGCAAAGCCAAAGCCAAAGCTAAAGCTAAAGCTAAAGCTAAAGCCAAAGCCAAAGCCAAAGCCAAAGCACCCCTCCCCAACCCTCCCCTGCGCTGCGCGCAAGGGAGGGGGCGAAGCGGCAGCATCTTCATTTTGTTCGCCCGCGGCCGCTAACGAATCAATCCCTCTGCATCCGGCGCCTTGCCCTCACTCATCATGCAGCCAGCTGCCAGCCCCGATTCCAGCACCGCAACGGTTGAGCAGGAGCTCGCCAGCACCAGCCTGCCCACGGTGGATGAACTGCTGGACGAAAGTGCGGCACCGGAAGAATCCATGCCGCCGCCGCGCTATCGGCTGCCGCAGGCCGCAGTACCGCCCAACATCATGTTGCAGTCGGCCGTCATCCGGCTGGTGGAGCAGAAGGAGCAGATCGACCAGATAGCGCGCAATGGCTTGCTGGCCGGGCTGTTGCCGCCGGAGTGGAGTGCATCGCCCGGCAACGAGCTGCGCGCCTTCGTTGCCAGCGTGGTGCCGTTCGCTTCCGACAACGTGCGTGGCGAAACCATCGCCGCGCGCGTGCCGCTGAAGTTCCTGCTCGGCCACTCGCAGCGCTGGGGCAAGCCCGATGTGGCCGAACCCAATTCCCTGTCGGCGTTCCTGGCCAGTGATGAGCGGGCCAACAGCGGCGTCAGTGACCACGCCGAGGTCATGCTGCTGTCGCCGTTGGGCCTGGCCTGGGCGCACTCCGGCCGCAGCCGTGTCGGCTTCCTGCGCGCGATGGGCCTGGAATCCATGGCGGCTCGGGTGACGGCTTTGCCTTACCCGGCACCGGAACAGCTCGCGCTCTACCAGGTCAACAATGACGGCCTGACCCAGTTCTGGTGCGTGATGGACAAGCGTCGGCTGCGCGCGTTGCCGGTGCCGGCCCTGTCGCTACCGTTGCTGACCGCTTATGGCGTCGCTGCGCCAGAAGCATGGCCGTCCAACTGGCCGGCGCCGGCCGACGTTGGCGCGGAGTTGGCGTTGGCGCGGATGGGTAAAGGCACTGCCGAAGTCGATCTGGTCAAGCTGGTGGACAAAATCAGACGTGACCAGGCCAACGATGCCTGGACCGGCGCCAGCCTGATGCAGCTGCACACCTGGGTGCCGCGCTGGCGGTTCTTCCTGACCTCGTTCATCGGTCTGCCGGCCGGCCTGTTGCTGCTTGCAGCATTGGCGTTGCCCGGCCGCGTGGAAGCGGCGGCGGTGGCAGCGGCATTGGGTTTTGCAGGTGGTGCGATCGCGGCCCTTGCCGCGCCGTGGATCTATGCGCGGCGCAAGCACCTGAGTTGATCGTCGCTGACGATCAACCCTCGTTCATGCGCTGCAGGCCGGCATCGGCCAAGCGCGTGATCAGGCGTTCGAGTACCTGTTCCTCGTCTTCGGTGAGCGCCGACATCAGGCGCCGTTCCATCTCGATCACCATCGGCGCGATGGTCTCGTAGACCTCGAAGCCTGCGGCCGAAAGCGCCAGCACCGAACGACGACGGTCATCGCCATGGGTCTCGCGTTTGATGAAACCGCGCTCCAGCAGGCGCGCCACGGCACGGCTGACCGCCACCTTGTCCATTGCCGTGCGCTCGGACACTTCACTGGCCGAGGAGCCCGGATACAGCGCCAGGATGGTGATCACCCGCCATTCGGGAATGGCCAGGCCGTAGCGCTCGCCGTACAGCCGGGCGATGTTGCCGCTGACCCGGTTGGACAGGACGCTGATGCGGTAAGGCAGGAACTGCTCAAGATCCAGCAACACGTGCGAGGCGCGGATGCTGGTGGACTTGCTGTAATCGGAAGAGCTCATGCTGCAGTGCACCTTGATGGTGGTTTCATGTGAAACTATAACCTTCGGTCCAGACCCGCTTTTTGGGGCGGATCTCCCTGTTTTCATCGCCGGCACCCCGGCGACCGCCATGCTCCCGGAGGCAACCCATGAACACCCCTACTGCATCCAACGCGCCCAACCTGGGCATGCAGGTCACCACCTTTGAAAACCCGATGGGCATCGATGGTTTTGAGTTCGTCGAATTCGGCGCACCGGCGGGGCAGGCTGCCCAGCTGCACGCGTACTTCAAGAACATGGGGTTCACGGCCGTTCTCCGCCACCGGCAGCGTGCTATTACCGTCTACCGTCAAGGCGGCGTCAACTTTCTTGTGAACGAGGAGCCCAACTCGTTCGCCGCCGACTTCGCCGCCAAGCATGGTCCGAGCGCCTGCGGCTTCGCCATCCGCTTCCAGAAGCCGGCCGCCGAGGTGCTGTCAGCGGCCCTGGGCAACGGCGCCGAGGAAGTGGATCTGTTGGCGGATACCCGCGCGGTATCGGCGCCGGTGATCAAGGGTATCGGCGATTGCATGCTGTACCTGGTGGATCGTTACGGCGGTGCCGGAAGCATCTACGACACCGATTACGAGCCGATCGAAGGCGCCGACCAGAACCCGGCCGGCTTCGGCCTGACCTTCATCGATCACCTGACCCACAACCTGTACCTGGGCAACATGCAGCAGTGGTCGGATTACTACGAGCGCCTGTTCAACTTCCGCGAGATCCGTTATTTCGACATCAAGGGCGCCAAGACCGGCCTGGTGTCCAAGGCGATGACCGCACCGGACGGCGTCGTGCGCATCCCGCTCAACGAGTCGTCCGACCCGAAGAGCCAGATCAACGAATACCTTGACGCCTACAAGGGCGAGGGCATCCAGCACATCGCCTGCTTCACCGACAACATCTACGACACCGTCGAAGCGATGCGCGCGCAGGGCATTGAGTTCCTGGACACGCCGGACACCTACTTCGACGTGGTCGACCTGCGCATCCCCAACAACGGCGAAGACGTCGAGCGCCTGCGCAAGAACAAGATCCTGATCGACGCCGACCCGGAAACCAAGCAGCGCAAGCTGCTGCAGATCTTCACCAAGAACTGCATTGGCCCGATCTTCTTCGAGATCATCCAGCGCAAGGGCAACGAAGGGTTCGGCGAAGGCAACTTCCAGGCCTTGTTTGAAAGCATCGAGCGCGACCAGATGGATCGTGGCGTGCTGTAAGCGCTAAGGCGCTATAGGACAAAGCCCCTCTCCCGTCGGGAGAGGGGTTGGGGTGAGGGTGAAGCTGCTAAAGATCATGAAAGGCGCAAGGAGGCCGCTTCATGAGCTACAGCATAAAACCACCGCTACCCACCGTTACCCTTGGTCGTGCCCGCAGGCTTCGCCGTAATCTGACCGACGCCGAGCGCAAGCTCTGGAACAGGTTGAGGAGCGGCCAGCTAGGTGGGCTGAAGTTTCGCAGGCAACATCCGATTCCGCCGTATATCGTTGATTTTTACTGTGAGGCTAAGCGGCTGGTAGTAGAGCTGGATGGCTCACAGCACAATGAAGACGTCGATCGCGTGCGCACTCGCTTCCTGGAGCAGCAAGGTTTGACCGTATTGCGCTTCTGGGACAACGATGTGCTGCTGCAGGTGGATGCGGTGCTGGAAGCCATTTTGATGATGGCTGAAAGCCTTACCCTCACCCCAACCCCTCTCCCGGAGGGAGAGGGGCTTTAAGTGCAACAACACAGGCAGGTTCGTGATGGTCAGCAACGCTTATCAATCCGGCTTCGGCAATGAATTCGCCACCGAGGCTGTGCCCGGCACCTTGCCGGTGGGTCGCAATTCGCCGCAGCAGGTGGCGCACGGGCTGTATGCCGAGCAGTTGACCGGCACCGCCTTCACCGCGCCGCGCGGCAGCAACCGCCGCAGCTGGCTGTACCGCATCCGCCCGGCGGCGATGCACGGTGAGTTCACCCCGTTCGAGCAGCCACGCCTGCACAGTGATTTCAGCAGGTCGGCGGCCTCGCCGAACCAGCTGCGCTGGGACCCGCTGCCGCTGCCGACCGCGCCCACCGATTTCATCGATGGCCTGTACACGATGGGCGGCAACGGCTCGGCCGAAGCCCATACCGGTGCCGGCATCCACCTGTACGCCGCCAACGCCGACATGCGCGGCCGCTACTTCTACAACGCCGACGGCGAGCTGCTGATCGTGCCGCAGCTGGGCCGGCTGCGCCTGCGCACCGAGCTGGGTGTGATCGAGATCGAGCCGCAGCAGATCGCGGTGATCCCGCGCGGCGTGCGCTTCGCGGTCGAGCTGCCGGACGGGCAGGCGCGTGGCTATGTCTGCGAGAACTTCGGCGCGCTGTTGAAGCTGCCCGACCTCGGCCCGATCGGCAGCAATGGTCTGGCCAATCCGCGCGACTTTGAAACGCCGGTTGCCGCCTATGAAAACCTCGACGGCCAGTTCGAGCTGGTCGCCAAGTTTCAGGGCCGCTTGTGGCGCGCCGATATCGGCCACTCGCCGCTCGACGTGGTCGGCTGGCACGGCAACTACGCGCCGTACCGCTACGACCTGCGCCATTTCAACACCATCGGCTCGATCAGCCATGACCATCCGGATCCGTCGATCTTCCTGGTGCTGCATTCGGCCAGCGATACCCCGGGCACCAGCAACCTGGATTTCGTGATCTTCCCGCCGCGTTGGCTGGTGGCGCAGAACACCTTCCGCCCGCCGTGGTTCCACCGCAACATCGCCAGCGAGTTCATGGGCCTGATCCATGGCGCCTACGACGCCAAGGCAGAAGGCTTCGTGCCGGGCGGTGCGTCCATGCACAACTGCATGACCGGCCACGGTCCGGATGCGGCCACCTTCGACAAGGCCTCGCACGCGGACCTGTCCAAGCCGGACGTGATCACCGACACCATGGCCTTCATGTTCGAGACCCGTGGCGTGATCTGTCCGACCGAACAGGCAATGGATGCCGCGCACCGCCAGCGCGGCTACCAGGCTTGCTGGAGCGGGCTGCGCAACAACTTCACGCCGCCCAAGGCCTGATTCATGCCGGCAGCGGTGCTGGCTCCAGCACCGCTGCCAGATGGGTTTCCGGCAGCACTTCCTGCAGGCGCCCACGCACGCGCTGGGTGTAGCCGTCCGAGGTCATTGCCGGCAGATGGCTCAGAGCCAGCTTCAGTGCCTGCACGGTGTCGCCTTCCTCGCGCGCTGCCTGCAGCAGCTTGTGCAGTTGCGCGGCGGTGGGGTTGCGCTGCAGGGCGAGGATATCCAGCACATAGATGCGCGCTGCGACCATCGAACGGCGCCGCTCCACCGCTGCGCGTGGCATGGCGGCGGGCGATGCGGCCGCCTCGGCAAGCGGCTTCGCAGCCGGACTTGTCGCCGGCGGTGCTGGTGGGGATTCCACCTGCAGATAGCCATCACGCTGCAGTTGCGCGATCAGTTCGGGGACGTCGTTGCCCAGCATGCCGCTCAGTTCGGCCAGGCTGCGTTTGCCGTCGCACAGGATCAATGCCCGCCGTTGGCGCAGGTCCAGCGCGGCGCGGTGCGTCTGCAGCACGGTGTGGCCAAGTTCGGTCTTGTGCGGTTGCATGGGCGTTGGGCACGGGCGACGTAGGCGCCCAGCCTGTCGCCGGCAAGTGAAACCACGATGACAGGCCTGTCTTCGCGCTGGCCGGACACCGTTGCCGCTAGACTCGGCCGCGAACCCGCCCGGAGCTGTTGCATGAAGCGCATTGCCCTGCCGATGTCACTGTTCACCGTCTTGCTGGTGGCCTGCCAGCGCACGCCGCCGGCTGAGCCGGCAGCTGCCGAACCTGCCGCTCCTGCTCCTGTTTCCGCTCCGGCTCCCAGTCCGGCTGGCGCTGCCCCCGTTGCTGCCAGCGATGCCGATTGGCAGGGCTATGGCGCCGCACAACTCGGCATCGATGCCGAGCAGCTGCGCACGGCGTGGACGGGCGAGCTGCAGGGCGATACCGCGGCCGACGGTGGCTGCTATTACCTGTCGCCGGCCGCGCACAGTGAGGGCGGGCCGTTCTTCATGCTGGAAGAGGGTAAGTTCGTGCGCTATGACGTGCGCGGCGGCGATACCGCCGCGCCGGGCGGCGGCAGGATCGGCATGGACCTGGCCCAGCTGCAGGCGCTTTACCCACAGGCCGAGCCGCTGCAGCCGCACAAGTACGTGGAAGGCGGCAAGGTGCTGCGGGTGCCGGCAACGGATGGCAGCCAGGGCGTGCTGGTCGTCGAACTGGGTGCCGATGGCAAGGCCACGACGTGGCGCGTTGGCCTGCCGCCGCAGGTGGATTACGTGGAGGGCTGTGGCTGATACCCTGCTGCGGCCATAGGCAGTAGCGCGGGTATGCTCCCGGCACCGCCGTCATCACTGCAGGGGAGGGAGGCGCAATGTTCGAAGCTATCGCATGGTTTGTCCTGGGACTGGTGCTGCTGGCCCTGGGCGGTGATTCCATCGTCAAGGCCGCCTCCGGCCTGGCCCAGCGCTTCGGTGCCTCGCCCTTCGTGGCCGGCTTGTTGCTGGTGGCCTTCGGTACCTCACTGCCGGAACTGGTGGTCAATGTCCGCGCCTTCGCCGTTGGTGCGCAGGAGCTGGCGCTGGGCAATGCGGTCGGCAGCAATATCGTCAATGTCGGCCTGACCCTGGGTTTGGCGGCGCTGGCTTTCCCGCTGGTGGTACGCACCCGGCTGTTGTCGCCGCTGCTGGTGCTGCTGGCAGTGGCGACGCTGGCTTTGATCGTGTTCGGGCTGGATGGCGCGATCAGCCGAATCGAAGGCCTCGTGTTGCTGCTTGGCTTTGTCGGCGTGCTGGCGTTCCTGTTGAAGCGTGCACGGCATGAGCCGGCGGCATTGCAGGAAAGCATCGCTGACTACGCCACCACCCGTACCGTGCTCGGGCTCAACATCATCCGTGTCGTCATCGCGGCGGTGGTGCTGTACTACGGTGCGCGTTTCGTGGTGCAGGCGGCGCCGGTGATTGGTGCGGGCTGGGGCATGTCGCCGTTGCTGGCCGGTTTGTTGCCGGTGGCCATCGGCACTGCCTTGCCGGAGGTCGCCGCGGCCATTGCCGCTGCACGTCGCGGGCAGGGCGACATGGTCGTAGGCCACGTGATCGGCTCCAGCCTGTTCAATGTGCTGGTGGTGATCGGCGGCATGGCGGCACTGCGGCCGATGCCGCTGCCGGCCTCGTTCGTGCGGCTGGAATTGCCGGCGGCAATCGTGTTCGTGCTGATGCTGTACCCGATGCTGCGCGGCGACCTGAAGGTCAGCCGCGGCGAAGGCGCGGTGCTGTTCGTCGCGTTCCTGGCGTGGATCGGATTGGAGCTGGCGTTGCTGCACTGACGCTGCACCCGTAGTGCCGAGCCATGCTCGGCAGGGGCTTTCCCGGTAAGGCTCCAGCCGAGCATGGCTCGGCACTACAGGGTGTTACCGGGCAGGCCCCATGCCGAGCATGGCTCGGCACTACAGGGCGTTACCGGGCAGGCCTCATGCCGAGCATGGCTCGGCACTACCGGTGGAGCTTCTGCTCGGTATTACTCTTTTGGCGGTTCCGGCCGGCTTTCCATCATCAGCGACAGTGCGGCCTTGGCCATCAGGTGGGCGCTGATCGGTGCGGTGATGAACAGGAAGACGGTGATCAGCAGCTCGCGTGGCTGCGGGTCCTGGCCGAGGAAGATGTGGTACGCCACCGAGCACACCAAGACGCAGCCCACGCCCAGCGTGCTGGCCTTGGTCGGTGCGTGCAGGCGTTTGAAGAAGTCGGAGAAGCGCACCAGGCCGAGTGCGCCGACCAGGATGAAGAAGCAGCCGAAGGCCAGCACCGCCGACAGCGCGATCTGCAGGAAGGTGATCATTCGACGATATCCCTGCGCAGCACGAACTTGCTCAGCACCACGGTGCTGCAGAAGCCGAGCATGGCGATGATCAGTGCGGCCTCGAAGTAGATGGCCGAGTCCAGGTACATGCCGAACAACATCAGCTCGGCGATGGCGGTGACCGACAAGGTGTCCAGCGCCAGGATGCGGTCTGGCACGGTCGGTCCGCGCAGCAGCCGCCACAAGCCCAACAGCATGGCGATGCCGACCACGTGCATGCACACGATCAGGGTGGTTTCGAATATCTGGTAACCGTTCACGGGAAGATCTCCATCAGCGGCGCTTCGTAGCGGCTCTTGATCTCGTTGATCAGGGCGTTGGCATCCTCAAGGTGCAGCACATGCACCAGCAGGTGGCGGCGGTCCTCGGACAACGCCGCCGACACCGTGCCCGGGGTCAGGGTGATGAAACTGGTCAGTGCGGCGATGCCGTGGATGTTGGCGATATCCAGTGGTACCCAGATGAAGCCGGGCTTGAGCTTGTGCTCGGGCCCCAGCACCTGCGCGGCCACGCGCAGGTTGGAGACCAGGATGTCCCACAACACCACGGCCAACAGCTTGGGTACCGGCCGCAAGCTGCCGAGGCGGGCGAACTCGCGGTCCAGGCGCGCGGCGAACAGCGGGATCACGGTTCCAAGCAGCATGCCCAGCAGCAACTGGCCTAGGTCGAAGCTGTCGGACATCAACAGCCAGAAGGCGACCACGGTGATCGACAGGGCGGGCGATGGGAATACCCGGCGCAGCAGGGGGCGACGTTCGCTCATGGCTGCCTCACCTGCGGCGTGGTGCCGCGTACGTCTTGCAGGTATTGATCCGGCGCCAGCAGCTGCGTGGCGATGGCATCGGTCTGCCGCATCAGCGGCCCGGCGAACACCGTCATCAGCACCACATAGCCGAGCAGCAGGCAGGTGGCGGCGGTTTCGAACGGACGTGCCGGGGCTTCATCCGGTTCTGGCGGGGGAGCACTGTCATCGTCACCGGGGACATGCCAGAACAGGCGGATGCCGGTGCGGGCCAGGCCCATGATCACCAGCAGGCTGCTGCCCAGCACGGCGCTCCAGACCACGGCGGCATGCGCTTCCGGCACGGCCGAGAGCAGCGCGGCCTTGGCCAGGAATCCGGCCAACGGTGGCAGGCCGGCAACGGCCACCGCACCGACCAGGAACAACAGGCCCGGCACGGTCTTGCCCGGCAGTACGGTGAGCTCATGCTCGCGGCGGCGGTCGGCCTGCTGGCGCCGGCGCCGCATCAGGTCGGCGATCAGGAACAGCGCAGCGGCGGCGAAGGTGCTGTGCGGCAGGTAATACAGGCCAGCGGAGATGGTGCCGGTGCTGCCCAGCGCGAAGGCGATGAACAAGGTCGCCGCAGACACCACCACCAGGTAAGCCACCAGCACGCTCATGCGGGTGGCTGCCAGTGCACCCAGCGCGCCAACCACCAGGGTCGCGATGCCGGCCCACAACAGCCAATCGCTGCCGTAACCACTCAGCGCGCCGGCGTCGGCATCGAACCACAGCGAGGTCACGCGCAGTACCGAGTACAGGCCGACCTTGGTCATGATCACGAACAGCGCGGCGACCGCGGCCGGCGCACGTGCATACGACTCGGGCAGCCACAGGTACATCGGCAGCAGCGCGGCCTTGGAGCAGAACACCAGCAGCAGCAAGCCCAGGGCGGCCTTGGCCAGCTTCAGGTGCGAGGGTGGCAACTCGACGATGCGCTGGCTGATCTCGGCCAGGTTCAAGGAACCCAGGGTGGCGTAGAGCATGCCCAGCGCGATCAGGAACAGGGTCGAGGCGGTGACGTTGAACACCACGTAATGCAGGCCGATGCGCATGCGCAGGCCGCGCCCGCCAGACAGCAGCAGGCCGTAGGAGGCGATCAGCATCACCTCGAAGAAGACAAACAGATTGAAGATGTCGCCGGTCAGGAAGGCGCCGTTGAGGCCGACCAGCTGGAACTGGAACAACGCATGGAAGTGCGGCGCGCGCCGGTCCCAACCGGTGCAGGCGTACAGCAGGCAGGCGATGGCCAGCAGCAGGGTGGTGAGCAGCATCCAGCCGGCCAGGCCATCAGCCACCAGCGCGATGCCCAGGCGTGCCGGCCAGTCACCGAGCAGATAGGCCGAGATCTGGCCCTGGCTGGTCTGTGCGAACAGCAACGCCACCGCCGCTGCCAGCGCGGCCATGCTGGCCCAGGCCACCGTGCGCTGCACCTTGGGGCCATAACGGCGGTGTTCGATGAACAGCGACAGCGCAGCGCCCAGCAGTGGAATCAGGATCGGCAGGATCACCAGGTGATTCATGCGCCAGCCTCCGGCTTGACCGCTTGCTCAGATGGCAATTCGGGTTCATGCGCGTCGACGTGGTCGCTGTGGTTGTCGCTGCGGCTGCGCATCGCCAGCACGATGCTGACCGCGGTCATCGCAAACGCAATCACGATGGCAGTCAGCACCAGCGCCTGCGGCAGCGGGTCGGTGTAGTGCACCAGGCTGGTGGCCACGCCGTCCTTGAGCACCGGCGCCTTGCCGGTGACCGGCCGCCCCGCGCTGAAGATCAGCAGGTTGGTGGCATAGGACAGGAAGGTCATGCCCAGGATCACATCGAAGCTGCGAGCACGCAGCAACAGGTACACGCCGATGCCGGCCAGTACGCCGATGGCGCTTGCCAGTGCCAGTTCCATCAGTGCATCTCCCCGGTGCGTGCCGAACGGCGGTGGATATCGATTTCGCCGTTGCGGGCATTGCGGGTGCGCGAGGGCTTGATGGTGCCCATCATCGACAGGATCAGCATCACCCCGCCAAACACCACCAGGTAGACGCCGGTGTCAAAACCAATCGCACTGGCCAGCGGCACGGTGCCGATCAGCGGCAGCTCCAGGTCGAGGTGGCCACTGGTCAGGAACGGTACGCCGAACAGCATCGAGGCCACGCCGCTGAGCAGGGCGATCAACAGGCCCAGGCCGATGCAGCGGATGTAGTCGAAGCCGAAGCGCGACTCCACCGACTCGGTGCCCTGGATCACGTACTGGATCAGCAACGGCACCGCCAGCACCAGGCCGGCGACGAAGCCGCCACCAGGCGCGTTGTGGCCGCGCAGGAACAGGAAGATCGACACCGTGAGCGTCAGCGGGAACATGATCTGGGCCAGATCGGCAGGCACCGGCAGCTTGATCGGTGGGCCCGGCATGATCTGCTCCGGCGCCATCCGCGTGCGCCGCAGCATCGCGTGCACCACCAGCGCGGCGATGCCGAACACGGTGATCTCGCCGAAGGTATCGAAGCCGCGGAAGTCGACCAGGATCACGTTGACCACGTTGTGGCCATAGGCCTCGGGCAGTGAACGCAGCAGCATTTCACCGGACATGGTGTTGGGCGGCAGCGTCATCAGCGAATAGGCCAGCGCGGCGATGCCGCCGCCGGCAAGGATGGCGAGCACCGCATCGCGGCGCTTGCGCCAGCGCGAGTGCTCCGGCGGCGACTGTGCGGGCAGGTAGTTCATGCCCAGCAGCATCAGCACCAGCGTCACCATCTCCACCATCAGCTGGGTCAGGGCCAGGTCGGGTGCCGACAGGAACACGAAGGTCAGCGCCACCATCAGGCCGGTGCCGCCCATCACGATCACCGCCAGCAGACGCTGCTGGTACAGGAACAGCCCGGCGAACGCGCAGGCCAGCATCACCAGCCACAGTGTCCAGCCCAGCAAGGGCATGGACTGCGGGGCCGGCCACACCGGCATCACCGGATTGGCGATGTAAGGCGCGGCAGCGACGATCACCGCTACCAGCACCAGCGCGAACAGCATGCGCTGCAGGCTGCCATTGGCCAGCACGGTGGTGACGCGGTGGGCGAAGCCGAACAACGCGTCCAGCCCGCGATGGAACAGGTGCTTGCCGGTGGGGCGGTTGCGCGCGGCATACAGGTCGGTGAAGCGGCGCAGGCCGAAGTACAGCGCAACACCGCCGACCACGCCAATCGCGCTCATCGCCAACGGCAGGTTGAAGCCGTGCCAGACCGACAGGCTGTACTCCGGCATTGACGTGCCAAGGATCGACGCCGCTGCGGTCTGCAGCACCGGCGCGATGGTCAGCGCCGGGGCGATGCCGACGGCCAGGCAGATCACCACCAGCACTTCCACCGGCACCTTCATCCAGCGCGGCGGCTCATGCGGCACCACCTCGATGTCGACCGGGCCCTTGCCGAAGAAGGTGTCGTGGACGAAACGCAGGCTGTAGGCCACGCCAAGGATGCCGGCCAGCAAGGCGGCGGCACTCATTGCCGAGCGCATCCAGTCCGGGCCCTGCGTTGCCAGTGCCTCGGCGAACAGCATTTCCTTGGACAGGAAGCCGTTGAGCAGCGGGATACCGGCCATCGCCAGCGAGGCGACGATGGCCAGTGCGCTGGTGATCGGCATCAGCCTGCGCAGGCCGCCGAGGCGGCGCATGTCGCGGGTACCTGTCTCGTGGTCGATGATGCCGGCGGCCATGAACAGCGAGGCCTTGAAGGTGGCGTGGTTGAGGATGTGGAACACGCCGGCCACCACTGCCATCGGTGTGGACAGGCCGAACAGCAGGGTGATCAGGCCCAGGTGCGAGATCGTCGAATAGGCCAGCAGGCCCTTGAGGTCGTGCTGGAAGATTGCATTCCAGGCGCCGATCAGCAGGGTGAGCGCACCGATGCCGCTGACCACGTAGAAGAACAGCTCGGTGCCGGCCAATGCGGGGTGCAGGCGTGCCAGCAGGAATACACCGGCCTTCACCATGGTCGCCGAGTGCAGGTAGGCCGAGACGGGCGTCGGTGCTGCCATCGCATGCGGCAGCCAGAACTGGAACGGGAACTGCGCGCTCTTGGTGAAGATGCCGGCCAGCACCAGCAGCAGTGCCCATGGATACAAGGCGCTGCTGCGGATCACGTCGCCCGAGGCCAGCACCACGTCCAGGTCGAAACTGCCGACGATGCGGCCGATCAACAGCACGCCGGCCAGCAGCGCCAGACCGCCGCCGCCGGTGACGATCAAGGCCATGCGCGCGCCCTCGCGGGCGTCCTTGCGATGTGACCAGAAGCCGATCAACAGGAATGAACTGATGCTGGTCAGCTCCCAGAACACCATCAACAGCAGCAGGTTGCCGGCCAGCACCATGCCCAGCATCGCGCCCATGAACAGCAGCAGGTAGCTGTAGAAACGCCGCGCGCTGTCCTGCGCCGACAAGTAGTAGTGCGCATACAGCACTACCAGTGCGCCGATACCCAGTACCAGCCCTGTGAACATCCAGGCCAGGCCATCCAAGCGCAGGCTGAAGTCCAGGCCGATCTGCGGCAGCCATTGCCAGCTGTTGCGGACGATCTCGCCATCGAGCACGGCCGGGGTGGCGCTGCCGAGCAGGGCCAGGCCTAGAACCGGTGCCGCTGCTGCTGTCCATGCGGCTGCACTGCGCGACAAACGGCCATTGAGAGCGATGGCCGCTGCCAGCAGAAAAGGCAGCGCAAGCAGTAGCAACAGGACTGGCGTCATGTAGGGGCGCGGTTCAGAAAGGGGTTTTGCAGTCTAACAGGCGATTTTTTCGATCCGCGACTTTTTCTGAATGATCCGTTCGGGTTGGGTCGCTGGAGCCAGTGCTGCCAGTGGCTCCGGCTGAAAAATGCGAAAGCGGTGTGTCGCGACGGGGTGCCTGTGCTCCGTCCAAAGCGGTGCAGCAGCCTGACAGTTTATGGGGCAGCGTGAGCCGCGAAGCTGGCGAACCCAACGCCGTTGCAACAGGAATAGCGCAAATCCGAAGCACCCCTCCCCAACCCTCCCCAACCCTCCCCTTGCTTTGCGGCAAAGGGAGGGCAAATGCTGCCGGCGGCTGCGGAATCAGGCTTGGTTCGCCTATCCTTTCGCGCATGGAGAACGATATTCGCAGCGTCGCGGACCAGCGCCGTGCGCTGGTATTTGGCGGCAGTGGTCAGATCGGCAAGCGCTTGCTGGCAAACCTGGTGGCGGCAGGCTGGCAGGTAACGGCGGTGACCCGGCAGGCGCGTGAGCCCATGCCCGGGGTGGCGTGGCGGCTCGGTGATCTGTCCAGCACGAATCTGGTAGATCAGCCAGTGGATGCGGTCTTCAGCTGCGGTCCGCTGGACCACTTCGCGCGCTGGTACGCCGCCTCGGCCATCGCTGCACCGCGCGTGGTCGCGTTTGGCTCGACCAGCGTGAGCGTGAAACAGGATTCGTCCGAGCCGGCTGAGCGCGATGTGGCGCGCCGCCTGCGCGAAGCTGAGGGCTTGTTGTTCGATAGCGCAGCGGCGCGGAACGTGGCCGCGACCGTGCTACGGCCAACGCTGGTCTACGGCGCCGCTGGCGACAAGACCCTCACCCAGATCGCGGCCCTGGCCACGCGCACCGGCTTCTTTGTATTGCCAGCCAATGCCACTGGCTTGCGCCAGCCGGTGCACGTGCAGGATCTGGCCGATGCGGTGATGCAGGTGCTGGTGCACCCGGCCACGGCTGGCAAGGCTTATGCCTTGGGCGGCGGCGAGGTGTTGGCCTATGCCGAGATGGTGCGGCGCACGCTGGCGTGCCTGCCGGCCCGGCCACGCCTGCTGCGCATACCTGCACCGCTGTTCAAACTGGCCCTGCGCCTGGCCCATGCTGGCGGGCGGCTGCAGGGCATGAATGCGGCGGCGTTGGCGCGGATGACCGAGCCGCTGGCATTTGATCTCCAACCGGCATGCCGTGATTTCGGCTACGCGCCGCGCGCCTTCGTCACCGAGGCGGCGATGTTCAGTGCGCCGCCGGGATCAGCACAGGCATAGCCTGTTCGCCGGGAGGCGTGTTCCTGCGTGCCGGCTCAGGTGGGCAGATGGTGCGGCGGATGTATCCGCCGCACTCAGTAGCGCCAGCCGAACTGCCGGAACAGCTTGGACAGCACCCAGATCGGTCCGATCAGCAGATAGGTCAGGTCGGTGAGGAAACTCGGCCGGCGGCCTTCGATCTTGTGGCCGATGAACTGCGCTATCCATGCCACCACGAATACGCCGATCGCGACATACAACAGCATCTGGATGCCGAGCCGGTCTTCCAGCAGCCGGCAGATGCAGCCGAACACGAAGAAGATGATCAGCATGCCGATGCCCAGCGGGCGCGACAGGCGGTTGTAATAGGCCCAGGTGCCGAACATGGCGAACGCCGCCCAGATGCCATGCTGGAACCACGGCAGCAGTGGCGGGATGCACCACAGCATGGCAATCACCGACCACAGGATTGCCGGCACGGCGACGACGTGGATGGCCTGATTGGTGTGGTTGACGTGATCGCCAGAGTAGCTGGCGAAGTAACGATCCACAGGACGCGCAATACTCATTCCAACTCCCTCCCGGGTTGACTGGCAGAGCATAGCGCGGCTTCCCTACGGATGCGCACGGTGAGCGTGCGCATCCGTGACGGGCACAGCAGGATCAGTCGACGCTGATGCCGGCCAGCTTGTCCAGTGCTTCGGCGTACTTGGCGCGGGTACGCTCGATCACCTCGGCCGGCAGAGCAGGGCCCGGCGCGGTCTTGCCCCAGTCCAGCGTCTCCAGGTAGTCGCGCACGAACTGCTTGTCGTAGCTGGGCGGGCTGATGCCCACCTGGTACTCGTCGGCCGGCCAGTAACGGGAGGAATCCGGGGTCAGCATCTCGTCCATGATGTACAGACGGCCATCGGCATCGGTACCGAACTCGAACTTGGTATCAGCCAGCAGGATGCCGCGCTCGGCTGCGTATTCGGCGGCGAACTGGTAGATGCGCAGGGTGGCATCGCGCACCTTCTCGGCCATGTCGGCGCCAACGGCCTTGACCATCGCGTCGAAGTCGATGTTCTCGTCGTGGTCGCCCACCGCCGCCTTGGTCGACGGGGTGAAGATGGCTTCGGGAAGCTTTTCGGCCTGCTGCAGGCCGTCGGGCAGGGCGATGCCGCTGATCTTGCCGGTGCGCTGGTAGTCCTTCCAGCCGCTGCCGATCACGTAGCCGCGGGCGATGGCTTCCACCGGTACCGGCTTGAGCTTCTTGGTCACCACCGCACGCTTGGCGTACAGCGCCGGGTCCACGCCTTCGGGTAGCACGCTGGCCACGTCGATGCCGGTCAGGTGGTTGGGCATCAGGTGCGCGGTCTTGGCGAACCAGAAGTTGGACACCTGGCAGAGCATCTCGCCCTTGCCGGGGATCGGGTCGGGCAGCACCACATCGAACGCCGACAGGCGATCGGTGGCAACCATCAACAGGTACTCGCCCGGAGGGGTTCCGGCTGGCAGACGTTCGCGCGGAATATCAAACACATCACGCACCTTGCCGCGATGGCGCAAGGGCAGGCCGGGAAGATCGGATTGCAACAGCGTGGTCGGCACGGGCACTCCTGGGGCTTGGCAATGAATGCCGCCGGCTTGGAGGACCCGGGTCTGGAGGACCCGCAGGGCCCGCGGCTGGTCGGCGGGCGGCCTAGTGTACGGCCGGATCGGGCCGCTGTGGCATAAAATGCACGTCTTGATTGTCCACAGGCCATTCACCCACCCATGCGCTGGTACGGAAAACTGTTCGGCTTCATCGCCGGGGCCCTGCTTTTCAGGCCCAACCCCTTGTTTGGCGGGATAATCGGCCTGTTGCTGGGGCACGCCTTCGACAGCGACTGGTTCAAGCTGGGCAAGGACCTGCCGTACCGTGAACTGGGGGTCACCCGCGACGCCACCGACGCCGAGATCGACCTGGCCTACCGCCGCCTGATGTCCCAGTACCACCCCGACAAAGTGGCCGGCGCCGCCCCCGAGCTGCGCGCCCAGGCCGAGAAGAAGGCCCGGCAGATCAACGCCGCCTACGACCGCATCAAAACCCTGCGCAAGCGCTGAAAGGCTCCGTCATGTCCAACTGCATCATCGCCCCGTCCATTCTCTCGGCCAATTTCGCCAAGCTCGGCGAGGAGGTCGACAACGTGTTGGCCGCTGGCGCCGATTGGGTCCATTTCGACGTGATGGACAACCACTACGTGCCCAACCTGACCATTGGCCCGATGGTCTGCCAGGCGCTGCGCAAGCACGGTGTTACCGCGCCGATCGACGTGCACCTGATGGTTGAGCCGGTCGACCGCATCGTGCCGGACTTTGCCGAGGCTGGCGCCAGCATCATCAGCTTCCACCCGGAAGCCAGCCGCCACGTCCACCGCACCATCCAGCTGATCAAGTCGCACGGCTGCAAGGCCGGCCTGGTGCTGAACCCGGCAACGCCGGTCGAAGTGCTGGACTGGGTGCTGGAAGACCTGGACCTGGTGCTGCTGATGTCGGTCAACCCGGGCTTCGGTGGCCAAGCCTTCATCCCGTCGACCCTGGACAAGCTGCGCGCAGTGCGGGCGATGATCGACAAGCTCGGCAAGCCGGTGCTGCTGGAAGTGGACGGTGGCGTAAAGGCCGACAACATCGGTGAGATCGCTGCTGCCGGTGCCGACGCCTTCGTTGCCGGTTCGGCCATTTTCAATGCGCCCGACTACGCCGAGATGATCAGCAAAATGCGCGGCAATGTCGCCGCAGCGCGAGGCTGAGTGATGAGCGCGGCTGACGTGCAGATCCGTCCGGCAATCGCCGATGACGCAGGCCTGATCCTGCACTTCATCCGCGAGCTTGCCATCTACGAGAAAGCCGAATCCTCGGTGCAGACCGACGAGGCTGGCATTCGTGCCAGCCTGTTTGCTGCTGATGCGAAGGCGCAGGCGTTGATCTGCGAACGCGACGGCAAGGCGATTGGTTATGCCGTGTTTTTCTACAACTACTCGACCTGGCTGGGCCGCAACGGCATCTACCTGGAAGACCTGTACGTCAGCCCGGAAGCGCGTGGCAGCGGTGCCGGCAAGGCCTTGCTGCAGCACATTGCCAGGCTGGCGGTGGAGCAGGGCTGCGGTCGTTTCGAATGGTCGGTGCTGGACTGGAATACGCCGGCCATCGACTTCTACAAGGCCGCCGGTGCAGTAGCGCAGGACGAATGGACGGTATACCGCCTGCAAGGTGAAGCGCTGCACAAGTTCGCCAAAGGCGACTGAACTGTAGTGCCGAGCCATGCTCGGCAGAGGCTCCACCGACAATGCCAAGGTAGTGCCGAGCCATGCTCGGCAGAGGCTTTTGGCACAGCAATCCAGTGCCGGGATTTTTGTAGTAGCGGCGTAAGCCGCGAAGCTACAGCAAGATCAGAAGCGGTTAAGCCAACCCCTCCCCAACCCTCCCCTTCGCTATGCGAAAGGGAGGGAGCAGGTAGTGCCGAGCCATGCTCGGCAGAGGCTTCACCTGTGATCTTTGGAATTCCCCGGTAATGCCCCAGCCGAGCATGGCTCGGCTCTACAGGTGAAGCGCAAAAAAAAGCCGCAACGTTGCCGTTGCGGCCGGGGAATCATCGGAGGCTGATCCTGCCTCCATCCATCGTCCTTGCTATGGCCTTCCATTCTCCGGATGCGCTGTGACACCACGGTGACATTCACCCGGGCGCAGCAATCCGCTTGCTAGGCTGCGCGCCTTCAATGGAGAGCCGCATGTACCCAGCGCCCTGTTACCTGATCCTCAATGGCAAGTCCGCTGGCGACGATGCCGTGCGTGCAGCGGTGACCCAGCTGCGCGGGCAGGGGCAGGACCTCAAGGTGCGGGTGACCTGGGAAGCCGGCGACGCCGAACGCTATGTGCGCGAAGCCATCGCCGCGCAGGCGCAGCTGCTGATTGCAGGCGGCGGTGACGGCACCTTGAGCGAAGTCGCCGAGGCGCTGGCGCACACCGGGCAGGATGCGTCGCGATTGCCGGCATTGGCCTTGCTGCCATTGGGCACCGCCAACGATTTCGCCACCGCTGCCGGCATTCCGGTCGAACCGTTGCAGGCATTGCAGCTGCCAGCATATACACAGGCGCGCGCCATCGATCTGCTGCGCGTGGAGGGCGGTGGCAAGGTCCACTGGTGTGCCAACCTGGCCAGCGGCGGCTTTGGCACCGAAGTGACGGTGGAAACCCATGAAGGCCTGAAGAAGATGCTTGGCGGCCTGGCTTACGTCGTTACCGGGATCGGCAAGCTGGGGCGGATCGAGCCGATCCGGGCGCGCATCCACGGCGAGGATTTCGAGTGGCAGGGCGGTTTCATCGCACTTGGCGTTGGCAATGGGCGCCAGGCCGGTGGCGGCCAGCAACTGTGTCCCGATGCGCTGTTGGATGACGGCTTGTTGGACCTGACCATCATTCCGGAGCTGTCCGGCGAACTGATGGCTACCCTCGGCACCTTGTTCAGCGAAGGCAAGCATGCCGCACTGGAGCAGGTGGCTGAACGCGCCCGCCTGCGCGAGTTGTGGATCGAGGCCGAGCAACCGCTCACCCTGAACCTGGACGGTGAACCGCTGCAGGCCCAGCGCTTCCATGTCCAGTGCGTGGCAGGCCGGGTACGCATGCATCTTCCGGCGGAAACGCCATTGTTTGGCGGCTGAATCGTTGCCATTGCAAGCATCTGATCATGTTGCAGATGCACACCGGGCGCCGTTCTTGCGGTAGAGTTGCGCGGTGCCCATTCTGACGACCAAGCGTTCCCTTTCTTCCGCTCGCCGCTGGTGGCGATGGTGGCCCGTTGCCGTCGTCCGTACCGCCACCGTCGATTCCCGGAAGGAAAGCCGTCTTGATCACGCAAGAGCAGTTCCAGCAGCTGGCCGCTGAAGGCCACAGCGCACACCCGCATAATTTCGTACCCGTCGTCCGCGAAGTGCTGTCCGACCTGGACACGCCGCTCTCGGTCTACCTGAAGCTCGCCGACGGCCCGTATACCTACCTGTTTGAATCCGTCGAAGGCGGTGAGCGTTTCGGGCGCTATTCCATCATCGGCATGCCCGCGCGCCGTATTTACAGCTTCCGTGGCCACACGCTGGAAGTCAGCGAGCTGGGCGAAGTCGTCGAGCGCCGCGAGGTAGCTGATCCCTTGGCCGAGGTGGAGGTGCTGCGCAAGCAGTACTCGGTACCGCAGCTGGACGGCCTGCCGGGCTTCACCGGCGGCCTGGTCGGCTGGTTCGGCTTCGAGTGCATCCAGTACATCGAGCCGCATCTGGGCGCGGGCGAAAAGCCGGATGAACTCGGTACGCCCGACATCCTGCTGATGCTGTCCGAAGAGCTGGCGGTGTTCGACAACCTCAAGGGCCGCCTGTACCTGATCGTGCACGCCGACCCGACGCAGCCGCAGGCCTGGGCGCGCGCGAACCGTCGCCTCGATGAGTTGGCACACCGCCTGCGTCAAGGTGGCGCCGGTTACCCGCAGTCGCAGGTGTCCGATGCCATCGACGAGCAGGATTTCCAGTCCTCGTTCACCCGCGAGGAATACCACGCGGTGGTGCGCAAGGCGCAGGAATACGTGCGTGCTGGCGATATCTTCCAGGTAGTGCCCAGCCAGCGCCTGCGCGTGCCGTTCCGTGCGCGGCCGATCGATGTGTACCGCGCGCTGCGTGCGTTGAATCCGTCGCCGTATATGTATTTCATCGATGTTGGCGGCACCCAGGTGGTCGGCTCCTCGCCGGAAATCCTGGCGCGCCTGCGCGATGGCATCGTCACCGTGCGTCCGATCGCCGGCACCCGTCCGCGCGGCGCCACGCCGGAGCTGGACAAGGCACTGGAAGTCGAGCTGCTGGCCGATCCCAAGGAGCGCGCCGAGCACGTGATGCTGATCGACCTCGGTCGCAATGACGTGGGCCGCGTCGCCGAACCGGGCACGGTCAAGGTCGGCGAGCAGTTCGTGATCGAACGCTACAGCCACGTCATGCATATCGTCAGCGAAGTCACCGGCACCTTGAAGGCCGGCCTGAGCTACAGCGATGTGATGCGTGCGACCTTCCCGGCCGGCACCGTCAGCGGCGCACCGAAGATCCGCGCGCTGGAGATCATCCGCGAGCTGGAGCCGGTCAAGCGCAATGTCTATTCAGGCGCGGTCGGCTACATCGGCTGGAACGGCGATGCCGATACTGCCATCGCGATTCGCACTGCGGTGATCCAGGACGGTTACCTGTACGTGCAGGCCGGCGGCGGCGTGGTCTATGACTCCGATCCGGATGCCGAGTGGCAGGAAACCATGAACAAGGGCCGCGCGCTGTTCCGTGCGGTGGCGCAGGCGGCGAAGGGCTTGTGATGCGCTTCGTGCCGGCTGCTGATTGCCGTGCTTTGCAGGTTCGAGACGATGTCTGACTTCACCAAGGAGATGGGTTGATGCGCCAGATACTGCCGCGTGCGTTGGTTCTGCTGTTGTCGCTGGTTCCATTGGCCGTGATGGCGCAGGCCAACAGCCTCCCGTCGCAACCGCATCTGCTGGTGAAGGGGCAGGCGCAGCGTGAGGTTGTGCCTGACCAGTTCGCTATCAACGTGACGCTGCGTTCGATCGACAAGGATCCGGCCCTTGCCCGCGAACGTGCGCAGGCCAACGCGGCGCAGGTACTGGCCGCGTTCAAGGCGCAGCATGCGTTGCACGACAGCGTGCAGGCATCGGCATTGAGCATCAGCCCGGAGTACCGGTACGAGAACAATACGCAGGTGTTTGCCGGCACCAAGGTCGAGCGTTCGCTGTCTGCCCGGTTTGCTTCATTGGATGAAGTGCGCCGCTTGCTCGGCAGCTTGAAGACCAGCGAAGAATTGCAGGTATCGGGTATCACCACCAGCTTCAAGGATGAGGCCGCGGTGCGTACCGAGTTGAAGCGCCAAGCCGCGCAACAGACACGGGACACGGCGCAGAAACTGGCTGATTCCTATGGCGTGCGCCTGGGAGGGCTGTACACCATTTCAGAAGTTGCGCCGAATTTTGCTTACGGCATTCAGGCGGGTACGTGGCCGGGAGCGCGCGGTTCTCGGGGCCTGCCAGCGCCACCAGTGCCTCCTGTCGACATACAGGCTAATGCTCGCTCGGCTGACGGCTTCCTCGCTGAATCGCTCGAAGCCGGCAGCATCACACTTTCCGAAAACGTCTACGCGATCTTCCTGATCGCCCAATGAGTTCCTGACCATGCTGTTGATGATCGACAACTACGACAGCTTCACCTTCAACCTCGTGCAATACCTGCAGATGCTGGGTGCCGAAGTGAAGGTGGTGCGCAATGACGCGATGAGCGTCGCCGAGATCGCCGCGCTCAAGCCTTCGCATATCGTGGTATCGCCCGGCCCGAAGACGCCGAACGAAGCCGGTGTGTCGCTGGAGGTGATCCGCCAGCTCGGCCCGAGCATTCCATTGTTCGGTGTGTGCCTGGGCCATCAGGCCATCGGCCAGATCTATGGCGGCGATGTGATACGCGCCAGCAACATCATGCACGGGAAGGTCTCGCCGATCCGCCATGAAGGCAAGGGGGTGTTCGCCGGTTTGCCGGACCGCTACGAGGCCACCCGCTACCATTCGCTGGTGGTGGACAAGAACACGCTGCCGGCGGCGCTGGAAATCACCGCCTGGACTGAGAATCCGGACGGTTCGATGGAGGAAATCATGGGCCTGCGCCACCGCGAATATCCGGTTGAAGGCGTGCAGTTCCATCCCGAGTCCATCCTCACTCAGCACGGTCACGCACTGATGAAGAACTTCCTGGACCGCACATGTTGATCGAACCGAGCCAGTTGCTCCTGTTCATGCTCGCGGGCTGGTTGTTGAACCTGACGCCGGGCCCGGATGTGCTGTACATCATCAGCCGCTCGCTGCGCGGTGGACGTCGTGCGGGATTCGCCGCGATTGCCGGCATCAGCGCCGGTTGCCTGGTGCATGTGGCGCTGGCCTCGCTGGGCCTGGGCGTGCTGCTGGCGACCTCGGCCACCTTGTTCACCGTGATCAAATGGATCGGCGCGGCCTATCTGCTGTGGGTGGGCGTGCGCCTGCTGCGCAATACCGGTGAATCGACCTTGCAGGCCGATATCGCCGCCAGCAGCGGCAGTACCGGTTCGTGGTGGCAGGTATTCGCCGGCGGCTTCCTGACCAATGTGCTGAACCCGAAGGTGGTGCTGTTCTTCCTGGCCTTCCTGCCGCAGTTCATCGCGCCGTCGGTGCAGAACAAACCGTTGGCGTTCGCGCTGCTGGGCCTGGTCTTCATGGTCAATGCGCTGCCGATCAATGCCGCTTACGTGCTGGCAGCCGATCGCGTACGCAGCAGCCGCTGGGCCGCGCGCGGCATGCAATGGCTGGACAAGCTGGCCGGCGTGCTGTTCATCGGCTTCGGCCTGCGCCTGGCACTGACCGCGAGGCCGACGCCGTGAGCCTGCACGATTTCCGTCTGTTCGTGGTGATGCTCGGTGGCCGCCATGCGCGCGCCAATACCGAAGTGCATGACGTGGTGTTCGGTGTGGGCCCGACTATCGAGCAGACCTACCCGCAGCTGCGCCGGCAATGGTTCGGCGAGGCTGCAGGCCTGCATCTGGATTCGTGGATGACGGTCGATGGCGTTGACGACTGGCAGGTGCGCATCTGCGATGACGCGCCTTCGGCCGACGCGCCGACCTTGTTCTTCGTCAACCTCGGCGGCTACGTCGAAGGCGAATTCGGCGAAGCGCATCGCTATCTGCTGGTGGTCGCTGCCGATGCGGTCGAGGCCAAGCGCAAGGCGCTGGCGCAGGCCGAGGCGCAGTGGATCAAGCCGCACCGCGATGCCCTGCTGGAAGTGGACAGCTGCCTGCCGGTCGGCCCGATCGGTGGCCTGCACGTGCAGTTGCTACGTGGCGCGCACGCCGGCATCCACAGCCAAAGCGACTACATCGTTATTTCCTGATTCTGGAGTTGTCATGACCATCACCGCGCAGGAAGCCCTGCAACGCACCATCGAACACCGCGAGATCTTCTTCGACGAGATGGTCGACTTGATGCGGCAGATCATGCGTGGCGAGATCTCGCCGACCATGACCGCCGCCATCCTCACCGGCTTGCGGGTCAAGAAGGAAACCGTCGGCGAGATCGCCGGTGCCGCCACGGTGATGCGCGAGTTCGCGCGCCCGGTACAGGTTGCCGACAAGACCCATCTGGTCGACATCGTCGGTACCGGCGGCGATGGCTCGCATACCTTCAACATCTCCACCTGTTCGATGTTCGTGGTCGCCGCTGCCGGTGCCAAGGTCGCCAAACATGGCAACCGCAGCGTGTCCTCCAAGTCCGGCAGCGCCGATGCGGTGGAAGCGCTGGGCGCGGTGATCGAGCTGCAGCCCGAGCAGGTGGCACAAGCCATCGAGCAGACCGGCATCGGCTTCATGTTCGCGCCCATGCACCACCCGGCAATGAAGGTGGTCGCGCCGGTCCGCCGAGAGATGGGCGTGCGCACCATCTTCAACATCCTCGGTCCGCTGACCAACCCGGTCGGCGCCACCAATATCCTGATGGGCGTGTTCCATCCGGATCTGGTCGGCATCCAGGCACGCGTACTGCGCGAGCTCGGCGCTGAGCGTGCGCTGGTGGTGTGGGGCCGCGACAACATGGATGAGATCTCGCTGGGCGCTGGCACCCTGGTTGGCGAGCTGCGCGACGGCAAGGTGCGCGAGTACGAGATTCATCCGGAAGATTTCGGCATCGCCATGTCTGCCAGTCGCAACCTCAAGGTGGAGAACCCGGAAGAGTCCATCGCCATGCTGCGCGCCGTGCTGGACAACCAACCGGGCCCGGCCAACGATATCGTTGCCCTCAACGCCGGCGCCGCACTGTATGTGGCAGGTGTCGCCGACAGCATCGCCGATGGCCTGGCCCGCGCCCGCGCGGTGATCGCCGATGGCAGCGCACGCGCGCGCATGCAGCAGTACGTCGACGCCAGCCGCGTGCTGGCCGGCAATCCCTGATAATCCCCTGATCAACCGCGTCAGCAACGCCCGTCTTCCAGGAAGCAGATCCATGAGCGATATCCTCAACACCATCCTCGCCCGCAAAGTGCAGGAGGTGGCCGAGCGCAGCGCCCGCGTGCCGCTGGCCGAGTTGAAGGCGCGCCTGGCCGATGCCTCGCCGGTACGCGGCTTTGCCAATGCGTTGAACGCGGCGATCGCCAACGGCGACCCGGCGGTGATTGCCGAGGTCAAGAAGGCTAGCCCGTCCAAGGGCGTGATCCGCCCGGACTTCCACCCGGCCGATATCGCGGTGAGCTACGAATTCGGCGGCGCCAGCTGCCTGTCGGTGCTCACCGACGTGGATTTCTTCCAGGGCGCAGACGCCTACCTGCAGCAGGCCCGCGAAGCCTGCACGCTGCCGGTGTTGCGCAAGGATTTCGTCATCGACCCCTACCAGGTGGTCGAGGCGCGCGTGTTGGGCGCCGACTGCATCCTGCTGATCGTCTCGGCGCTGGACGACCGCCAGCTGGCCGAGCTGTCCGACCTGGCGATGCAGCTGGGCATGGACGTGCTGGTCGAAGTGCATGACATCGACGAGCTGGAACGTGCCATCCAGGTGCCGGTGCCGCTGGTCGGCATCAATAACCGTAACCTGCGCACTTTCGAGGTGTCGCTGGAAAACACGCTGTCGATGAAAGATGCGGTGCCGCGCGACCGCCTGCTGGTCACCGAGAGCGGCATCATGGGCCCGGCCGACGTCAAGCTGATGCGCGATGCCGGGGTCAATGCCTTCCTGGTCGGTGAGACCTTCATGCGCGTCGAAGAGCCGGGCGAGGGCCTGCGTCAGCTATTCTTCCCGGCATGACTGATCCCTACCCGAACCCGCGTGACGACGCGCAACTGGTCGTCTTCGACTTCGATCACACCCTGTACGACGGCGATTCCGGCAGCCACCTGTTCGCCTGGCTGATCAAGCGCAATCCGCTGCGGCTGCTGGTGGCCATCCTCGCCACGCCGCTGCTGGGGCCGCTGGTGGCGATGCTGCCGACCCGCCGCTTCGGCATCTCCGGCTACGTCTGGATCGCCACTTTCGGCCTGCACCAGGCACGTGAGTTCAACAAGGTGATCGACCAGTACGTGCTCAAGCACGAGGACGAGATCCGCCAGCACCTGTTGCCACACGCCCTGCAGGTATTCGCCGCGCACCGCCGTGCCGGCGACCGGGTGATCGTGGCCACCGGCGCACCACCGGAACTGGCCCGTGCCATCCTGGCCTTCGTGGCCGAGCAGGGCGTGCCGGTGATCGGCAGCGAAGTCGGCCCGCGCATGGGCGCGATGGGCGCTACCCGCCACTGCCACAACGAAGAAAAGATGCGCATGCTGCGCGAGCGCGGCTACGGCGACATCGCCATTGCCTACTCGGACAGCACCGCCGACCTGCCGCTGCTCAAGGCCGCCAAGGCGCCGGTAGTGGTGAACCCCAAGCATTCGCGGGTGGAGTACTTCGGCAAGGTATTGCCGGCCGGCACCCCGATCCTCAACTGGGGCTGCCCGGGCCGCGGCGGCAAGCCGCTGACCAAGTAATCCATAGCGGGGCAAGCAACGATCCAGCCGGAGCCGGCATCCCTTCTCCCGTTTACGGGAGAAGGTGCCCGTAGAGCCTGCTCCCGCGAAGGGGGGGGGGCGGATGAGGGGGCTTTTGACGCACAGCAAGGCCTGCCGAAGCCGACATCCCTTCTCCCGTTTACGGGAGAAGGTGCCCGAAGGGCGGATGAGGGGAGCTTTTAAGGCTCTAAAGCAAAAGCTGCCCTCACCCCAACCCCTCTCCCGTAAACGGGAGAGGGGCTATCAGAGCAGCATCGCTTCGTGCGCCTCAAGCCCCGCGCAGCTTCACCACGGCCATGCCAATCTGGAACAGGCTGATCGACAGTACCAGCACGCCAACGGCGATCAGCACCCAGCGCTCCTTGACCCGCTTCACCAGCAGCGCCGCGACCGGTGCGGCCATCATCCCGCCGACCAGCAGGCCGGCGACGATGGACAGGTGCTGCAGGCCCATCGAAAGCAGGAAGGTTGCCGAGATCGACAGGGTGACCACGAACTCGGCCGCGTTGACCGAGCCAATCGTGGTGCGCGCCTGGCCGCCACGGGCCAGCAGGGTGGAGGTGGCCACTGGCCCCCAGCCGCCACCGCCGGTGGCGTCCAGCAGGCCGGCGAAGAAGCCCAGCACCGGCACCCGCTTCACTTCCTGCTTGGCCATGAACTTGCCGGCAGCGCGGGCCAGGATGAAGATCGCCAATACCAGCAGGTAAAGGTAGATGAACGGGCGCACGACATCGCCAGGCAGCTGGGTCAGCACATAGGCGCCAATGGCCCCGCCGATGGCGCCGGGTATCGCCAGCCGAAAGAACAGGCGCTTGTCCACATTGCCGGCCACCAGGTGCGAGACCCCGGAGGCGCCGGTGGTGAACACCTCGGCGGTGTGGATGCTGGCGCTGACCGCTGCGGGTGGCAGCCCCATGCTCAACAGTACCGAGGACGAAATCAGCCCGAACGCCATGCCCAGCGCACCGTCCACCAGCTGCGCGCCGAGGCCGATCAGGATGAACCAGTAAAATTCGTTGCCAAATTCCATGCCCCAAGCCTGCGGGCCACGGCTGGGCAGGTCAAGGAAAGCTACATCGGTAAGTAATGCTGCTGGTCGATTCCTGACCGATATCAGCGCCGAACGGTCGCTAATTCGCAGCTATGTCGGCGAAGTGGTCGGTCCCTCGCGGCTTTCGGAATTGTTAGCTGGCTCGGCATTGATCACGACATAGTCGGGAAGTTCGCAATGCTGAATGAGATTTCGGGCTCCGACAGGGATCACACTTCAACACCGTAGCCCGGGTAAGCGCAGCGCACCCGGGACTTCGGTAAACATCACTCTGCTGGGGGCGCCTGGGCGCGTGGCCACCAACGCGCGAAAAGCCCCGGGTGCGCGCGGCTTACCCGGGCTACCAGAGCGCAGGCAAAGGGCTTTCCCGAGGGAAATCAGATCAGGGAGCCCCCTTTAGTAAAGGGGGCGCACCGACAGGCGCGGGGAATTGGGGGTTGATGAGCCGGGGCCCATGGTTTGCTTTGCAAACCATGGGGTTGATACGTGAATACGTATCAGCGCGTGTGTCACCGCGTCCCGTAGAGCACCACGGTCTTGCCGCGGGCATGCAGCAGGCCATCGGCCTGCAGCTTCTTCAGTACGCGGCCGGCCATTTCCCGCGAGCAGCCCACCAGCCGGGCGATTTCCTGACGGGAGACGCGCAGCTGGGTGCCCTGCGGGTGGCTCATCGATTCCGGCTCCTTGGACAGGTCGTGCAAGGTGCGGATGATGCGGTCGGTCACGTCCAGGAAGGCCAGGCGGCTGGCCTTGCGGCTGGTATGCAGCAGGCGCCGGGAGATCTGTGAGCCGATGGCGTACAGCAGCTTGGGCGCGTCCACCGACAGCGGACCCAGGAACAGCTGGTGCAGGCGCTCGTAGCTGATCTCGGCCAGTTCGCAGGGGGTGCGGGTGCGCAGGATGACCTCGCGCTTGTCCGACTCGATGAACAGGCCCATTTCCCCGACAAACTCGCCGGCACCGAAGTAGCCCAGCACCAGTTCCCGGTCATCGTCTTCCTCGGCAATGATACTGACCGAGCCGCTGATCACGTAATACATGGTCCCGGCAGGGTCACCCGGGCGGAACACATCGGTCCGTGCCGGGTAGCGGCGGCGGTGGCTGTGGGCCAGAAAGCGGTCGATGGTGGCAATGTCCAGCGCCAGCGGGCTGGAGGCAAGACGCACGTTTGACGCGGTGGTGGCGTTACCTGGGCTCATGATGGCGTTCACAGTTTGGATGAACTTGCTTAATGGGCAAGCTTAACGACGCTGAGCATAAGGGGCAAACGGGCATAACGGTGCAAGTATCACAGCGGGCCACTTTGCCCCATACTTCCGCCTTTCCCACCATCTACAGGATCGACCGCCGTGGTCAAGCCGTTGCCTCGCCTGAGGTTGCAAGGATTCAACAACCTCACCAAGGCCTTGAGCTTCAACATTTATGACGTCTGCTATGCGCGTACCGAAGAGGAGCGCCAGCGTTATATCGAGTACATCGACGAGGAATACAACGCCGATCGACTCACGCAGATCCTCACCGATGTCGCAGAGATCATCGGTGCGAACATCTTGAACATTGCGCGTCAGGATTACGACCCCCAGGGTGCCTCGGTCACAATTCTCATTTCCGAGGAGCCGGTGATCGACAAGAAGCAGGCCGGCAAGGAGTTGATCTCCGATGCCGTGGTTGCGCATATGGATAAGTCGCACATCACCGTGCACACCTATCCGGAAACGCATCCGCAGGAAGGCATTGCTACCTTCCGCGCCGATATCGACGTGGCAACCTGTGGTGTGATCTCGCCGTTGAAGGCGCTGAACTACCTGATCGAGAGTCTGGAATCAGACATCGTGATCATGGACTACCGCGTGCGTGGCTTCACCCGTGACATCAAGGGCAAGAAGCACTACATCGACCACAAGATCAATTCGATCCAGAACTTCCTGGCCAAGAACATCAAGTCGCGTTATGAGATGTTCGACGTCAACGTCTATCAGGAAAACATCTTCCACACCAAGATGCACCTGAAGGACTTCGACCTGGACCAGTACCTGTTCGAAGAGAAGGCCAAGAACCTGTCGTTCAAGGAGCGCATGAAGATCGAGGCGCTGCTGCGCCGCGAGATCGAAGAGCTGTTCCACGGTCGCAACCTGGCCGAATAAGCACTACCAGCGCAGCGCCGGCATGCCGGTTCTGCGCAAAAAAAACAGGCGGGACGGCCCGCCCTGCAGTGATGCAGACGTTTGTCGACGGCGGCTCGGTGTGAACTCACTGGGGCGCCGTCTTTTTTTGTAAAGGAAGTTGGCGATGCCCTGGATCTACCTGCTGCTTGCGGGCCTGTTCGAGATTGGATTTGCACTGGGCCTGAAGTCCAGCGAAGGCTTTACCCGACTCTGGCCGAGCCTGTTCACCGTGGTGTTTGCCGGCATCAGCCTGTGGCTGCTGACCCAGGCCCTGCGCACCATTCCGGTCGGTACCGGTTATGCGATCTGGACCGGTATCGGTGCGGTTGGCGTGGCGATTGCCGGAGTGATCCTGTTCGGCGACAGTGCCAGCTGGCCCCGCCTGCTGTGCATCGGCCTGATCGTGACCGGTGTGATCGGCCTGAAGCTGGTCAGCTGAGGTTGTCCGGGTAGTGCCGAGCCATGCTCGGCAGAGGCTCTACCGGTAATGCCCCAGCCGAGCATGGCTCGGCACTACAGGTGAAGCGCGCCCCAGCCGAGCATGGCTCGGCTCTACAGGTGAGGTCTCAAATCCGGTAGGCCACGGCCTTCATTGCCTTGGAGGCCAGTGCCATTACCGACGGTATCGGGAATGGCAGTTTGCGCGCGCCGGCATGTTCGGCGTGCTCGGCGTGGCGCGCTTCATCGAGCTTCATCACCTTGAGGATCTCGCGGCTGCGCTGGTCGGCTGGCGGCAGGGTGTGCAGGTGCTCGTCCAGATGCGCTTCCACCTGGCGCTCGGTTTCCACCACGAAGCCCAGGTTCCAGCCGTCACCGCGCAGGCCGGCCAGCGTGCCGATGGTGTAGCTGCCGGCATACCAGAGCGGGTTGAATAGGCTGGGGCGGCTGTCCAGCTCGCGCAGGCGGTCAGCGCACCAGCTCAGGTGATCGGTCTCTTCCTGCGCGGCGTCGAGCAGGTGCGCGCGCGTGGCCGGGTCACGGGCCACCGCTGCCTGGCCGAAATACAAGCCCTGCGCACAGACCTCGCCGACATGGTTGATGCGCATCAGTCCGGCCGCGTGGCGGACTTCGGCTGGCTCCAGGACGACCTCCGGGGTGTCGCCGGCCGGGTTGGGACGGGCGGCCGGCGGGTTGCCGAACACCGTGTCCAGTGCACGTTGGGCTTCGGTCAGCAGGTGGTCCAGTGGCGTTTGTACGCGGGCGGTGATCATGACGGGGCAGTGCAGTGGGGTCTGCCCGATTCTCGCCGCTGGCTGTGAAGCTGCCAAGGCCGGGGCGGGGTGCCCGTTCAGGCGTCGGCTTGCGCCGGAGGTGTGCGGCCAGTACAATCCCGCCTCTTCTGTTTCACCTTCACAACGCGTGGCAAAGTTCCGGTGGTTCATTTCGCCGCAATCAGCCCGACCTACCTGAGTTCTTTATGAGCACTTTCACTGCAAAGAACGAGACCGTCCAGCGCGACTGGTACCTCGTTGACGCCGCCGGCAAGACGCTGGGCCGTCTCTCCACCGAGCTGGCTCGCCGCCTGCGTGGCAAGCACAAGCCGGTTTACACCCCGCATGTTGACACCGGTGATTACCTGGTCGTCATCAATGCCGACAAGATTGCTGTTACCGGCAAGAAGCTGAAGGACAAGAAGTACCATCGCTTCACCGGCTACATCGGTAACCTGAAGACCGAAACCCTGGAGCAGGCGCTGGAGCGTCACCCGGAGCGCGTCATCGAGACCGCCGTCAAGGGCATGCTGCCGAAGGGCCCGCTGGGTCGTCAGATGTACCGCAAGCTCAAGGTCTATGCAGGCACTGAGCATCCGCACGCAGCACAGCAGC
>Ga0308157_10002034_pt1 | contig 36160 bp, 40 predicted proteins | sample PhyBR1_FD_201035 | JGI IMG/M metagenome (GOLD analysis project Ga0308157, IMG submission 201035) | Phyllosphere microbial communities from UC Gill Tract Community Farm, Albany, California, United States - DLSLB.R1 | ecosystem: Host-associated > Plants > Phyllosphere > Unclassified | place: USA... | reverse complement strand
AGTCATGTTTTCTGTTATTTCCTTCAATTCCTACAACAATTGAACGCGGAAAACGCGCAATCCATTCTTGCGTATTAAACCTTATAATACCTGTAATATGGATAAAGTCTTCTTCAATACCTCCGTCAAGAATATAGATTACCGGATATGTTAAAGTATCGTTTGCATTATAGTTTTCAGGAAGGTAAATATTAATTCTTCTGTCTTCGCCCAATATCTCCGAACTTAAAAGTTCAGTTTGCCCCATTGTCAAAGATTTGCTATTTACCTGGGCTATAGAAAACCCGCTGATAAGAACAGTAATTAAAATTAAAAAGGTCTTGTAAATTTTCATTGCTTGGCAATTATGTTATTAGTTAGCTGAATATAGTAATGTTTTTACTTGTTATTTCTACTATTTGCAGATTTATTTAATTACAACTTTAATTTTGTAATTTTATTTTTTAATAAAATTACATACTATACATATATTATAGATTGATGAACATTTTCAACAGTAATATACGATAGCCTAAGTAGACAAAAAAAAGTCTTTAGTTTTTTAAATTTAAGTACAATAAAAACACATCAGGAAATATTAGTAAAACAAGCATCTAACGTTAGAAGGTTATTTTTAAATAAATTAATGTAAAAGTTTATATTCATACCTGTATTTATCGGAGATAATGGTTAGATCGAAATTTCAAAAATGATATAGGTAGTAGCCCATAACTTTCCAAATCAAATAAAACCTGAAATTATTGAAAAAGTACTACAACTTCGTAAAGAACATCAACTAGGAACATGGAGGATAAAATGGTATTTAGAGCGTTATCACAATATCAATATATCAGAATCTAGTGTTTATAGAATTCTAAAAAGAAATAAAGTAAATTCATTAGATCGAAAAATAACTAGACGTGCAATGCATAGCATTAGATATGAAAAGCATACCCCTGGCCATCATGTTCAAGTCGATGTCAAATTTCTCATTTTCAATACCGAAGATGGAAATAAAATAAAAAGGTTTCAATATACCGCAATTGATGATGCTACAAGAATTAGAGCCCTAAAAATATACAATAAGCATAATCAAGAAAGTTCAATTGATTTTATAAACTATGTAAAAGAAAAGTTTCCTTTTAGGATTAATACCATTCAAACAGATAACGGACATGAGTTCCAATCCAAATTTCATTGGCATGTACAAGATTTAGGAATGAAACATCGATTCATAAAAGCAGGAACACCACAGTTAAACGGAAAAGTAGAAAGATCACACCTAACTGATAAAAGAGAGTTTTACCAACTTTTAAGCTATACGGATGATGTGGATTTAAATGAAAAATTACAGCAATGGGAAAACTTTTATAATTTTAATAGATCACACGGATCTTTTAAAGGAAAAACACCTTATGAAATATTAAAATATAAGCTAAAATAAGTAACTTAGAAGTCTACGAAGCGATGAAGTACGACAATCAGGTCCAATAGTCGGGTCAATACCCATCTTAAGACAGCTTGTGTTTCCAATGTTGCTGATATAGAAAATATCAGACTTGCATGGAACTAGGCTGGCGCCAAATTGGTTAAGGTTCCCGATGATACATATGAAACCCGTTACTGATATTACGAATAGAATTGGTTAAGGAAAACTTTCCAAATAACATTTATCAAATGATCAAACTATTAATTTCTTTTGATAAGAGAAAAAATACAACTAAAAATATTTACATTTATAATTAATATGTGTTAAAATTTAGTGATTTTAATACAGCTACTTTTGCTGTATTATTGTTGATAAACTATTTTTTAAAATCTACAAAAAGTTGAGATGAAATAATTATTTAAAAATAGTTGCACAAACAACTTTTTATTATGTAACTTTGTAGTTGTTTAAACAACTATAATTATGGACGCGACAGATTTGTTAACAAATGAGAATAAATATAACTTACTGGCAGGCCGAGTGCCTTTACTATTGAATAGATATTTAGGCCAGCAGTTTAAAAATGAAGGAATAAACTTAAGCCGCGAACAATGGTCTATCTTGGCTATTTTGTATCATACAGACGGTGTTTCGCAACAGTTTTTAGCTGAAGCTACAAGTCGGGATAAGCCAAGTGTTACCCGTTTAGTTGATAACTTGGAAAAATTAGGTTTTGTAGAGCGTAGAAATCATGAAACTGATCGACGATTAAATTTGATATTTCTGACTGATAGCGGAAAAGAAATGCAAGGTCCCATTTTAAATGTAGTAAGTGAAACTATTGAAAAAGCTACAAAAGGATTAACAGAAGAACAAATTGTAGTAATCCGCGATGCTTTTCAAATTGTATATGATAATATAAAATAAAGCTATGAAACGAATTTATTTATTTTTTGGAATATTGTCTGCTCAGCTAGGTTTTAGTCAAATTCCTGTCGAAAAGGATGTAAGCGCTTTAATCGAAGCCGCTTTAAATAAAGATGTAGAAATCATTACGAATGGTTTAGAAAAAGAAAAACTTCAAAACGAAGTTCGTTCTGTGAAAGCTAAATATATTCCGAAAGTCGAAGCGAATGCGCTTTATGGATATTTAAATAGCGAAGGTTCGTTAGATATTCCAACTGTTCAATTGCCTATTACGGGAACTCAGCTGTTTGCGGGATCGTCTGATTTTTCAACAAAAGGGCAAGCTTTTCATGCGGGAGTTACGGCAAAGGCGATTTTATTTAGTGGAGGACAGATTTATAACGGAGCCAAAGCGCTTCAAAATAAAGTAGATGGAACCGGTTATATGATGGAGTTGCGAAAAGATCAGGTAATTCGTGGATTATTATTAGATTTGGATCAACTGCAAATGTTGAATGTAGCAGAATCCTTAATTCAAGAAAGTGAAAAAAGATTGAATAAAGAAACGGAACGAGTTGAAAAAGCCATTTCACAAGGTTTGGCGGTTCCGTACGATCGCGATAAAATTAAGTTGGCATCGTTGGAATTAGAAACCAAGAAAGAAGACGTTTTAAATAAAAAGGAGTTATTGGCTTTAAAAATTCAGCAGGCAACGGGTTGGTCTACCGAACAAATTTTAAATATTCAACATAATGTGGATCCTATTGTGGTTTTTGAAGATGTAAATTCAAACAATCGAAGCGAATTATTAGCGTTAGAAGCGTTCGATAAAGCGGCTTCGTATGCCATTAAAAAAGAAAAAGGGACGTTTTTACCTTCCATCGGCGCTTTCGGTGGATATTCGTATACTTCCATTTTCAATAGTGAAATCGATATTCCGTTATCGAATATAAATAGAACCGCAAATCTAAAAATGGACGCATTAGCGATGAATCCTACCTGGATGGTGGGCGTTGCAATGAAATGGGAATTGTTCTCTGGTTTTGAACGAAAACATAAATTGGAAACGGCACAATTAAACAAAAAACAAATTGAAGCAAAACGAATTGATACAGAAGAAAAAATCGCACTTCAATTAGAAAAAGCAAAAAAAGATTACGAAACGTCTTTAAAACAATTAGATATTGCAAAACAACGCGAAGTTATTGCGAAAAATAATAACGAGGTTGCTTCTAAACAATACAGAGCTGGTTTAATCAGCATTACCGATCGATTGTCGGCCGAAAATGATATTTATAAAGAGTCGTTAAATAAAATAGAAACAACCATAAAACAAAGGCAAGCAGCAATTGATGTTTATCAGGCTTCGGGTAGTTTGCTTCAGTATATAAAAAATAATTAGTTATGAAAAAGTTATTAGTATTTATAGGGATTTGCACAATAGCTTCATGTTCAAACAAATCGGAAGTTTCAAAATCAATCCAAGGAAAAATAGAACGAGATGAAATTGCTGTTGTTGGAAAATTAGCGGGTAGAATTGATAAAATCTTAGTGAATGAAGGCGATTTTGTAAAAAAAGGAGATACATTGGCGATTTTAGATATTCCGGAAATCGAAGCTAAAAAAGCACAAGCACAAGGAGCTGTGAAATCGGCAGAAGCGCAATACGAAATGAGCGTTCACGGAGCAACCTCGAATCAATTAAAACAATTGAATGCTAAAAAAGCAGCTTTAACCGAGCAATATCAATTTGCAAAAAAATCATTAAGCCGATTAGAAGCAATGGTAAAAGATTCGTTAGTTCCGCAACAGCAGTACGACGAAGTTTTTGCGAAATATCAAGGTGCGCAGGCACAATTAATCGCGGTAGATGCTGAAATTGCCGATGTTAAAAACGGTGTTAGATTAGAACAGCAAACTATGGCTTTAGGGCAACAAGATCGTGCTTTAGGAGTTTTACAAGAAGTTGCTGTTGCAGAAAAAGAACGTTACATTGTTGCGCCTCAGGATATGAAAATAGAAGTGGTAACGTTTAAATTGGGCGAACTGGCTTTGCCTGGTTATACGTTGTTTAAAGGTTCATTGCCCGAGACAACTTATTTTAGATTTACGGTTCCTGAAAGCAGTATTTCGGCTTACGAAAAAGGAAAAACAGTTTCGGTTCATGTTCCGTATAAAAAAGTTAATATTGCAGGAACGATTCAAAACGTAAAACAAATTGGCGCGTACGCGAATATTGCCACGGCTTATCCCGATTATGATATTCAGGATCCTTTGTACGAAGTAACAGTTCGCCCAACGCAATTGCAAGATGCGAAAGATCTGTTAGCAAAATCTACGGTAACCCTAAAGAAATAACATGAAAACGTTTTTAAATTTATTAAAAAGAGAATTTAAATTGTTTTGGGGCAACGATGTACTTAAAATGCTTTTTTTTGGAGCTCCGTTGTTATATGGAATTTTGATTGGATATGTTTACAGCAAAGGAAAAGTAACCGATTTACCGATTGTTGTTGTAGACGAAGATCAATCTTCTATGAGTTCCAAAGCAATAGAAATGATGCAGGATAACGAAATTTTATCGATTTCGGCGTTGCAATTCGATACACAAAAGTTAGACAGATTGATGATTGAAAAAGATGCAGCTTGTGTGGTCTTAATTCCTAAAGGATTCGAAAAAGATGTTTTAACAAAGCAGTATCCCGAAATTACAACGATTGTAAATACATCTAATGTTTTAACGGCAAATTACGCTTCGGGTGCTTTGCAAGTTGTTTTAGGAACTTTAAAAGTTGGAACTCAAATCGAAACTTTGCGCAAACAAGGAGCGCCCGAAAGTTTGATTATGAGTCAATACGAACCTTTTAAAACCACCTTTATTAAAAAGAATAATCGAAGTACAAACTATATGTATTTCTTGTGGCCGGGAGTTTTGGCTACCGTTTTACAACAGGTTTTATTACTTGGTTTAGCGCTTTCTTTTGCTTCGGAATTCGAAAACGGAACATTTATCAATTTAGTAAAACAAACTAAAAATACGTTCTTGTTAATTGCAGTTAAAATCATTCCGTATTTAATTATGAGTTTTGCGGTTTGGCTTATGTATTGGGCATTTACCTGGTGGTTTAACATTCCGTTTTACAATAATTTAGGCGCACTTACTTTAATTGCCGGTGTTTTTATAGTAGCAGTTTGCTTCATCGGAATTTTGATTAGTATTTTAATTCCGAACCAATTAAAAGCAACCGAAATTTTAATGGTTGTGGCAACGCCAAGCTTTATGATTTCTGGGTTTACCTGGCCTTTAAGTCAAATGCCGGAATGGATTCAGATAATTTCAAGCGGAATCCCGTTAACACACTTTTTAACCGCTTTTAGAATTCTGATTATCGAAAACGGAACGGTAGATTTAACGTATCCTTACATTATAAATATGCTGATTATTGCTTTGGTATGTGGAACCTTGAGTTTTGTTGCATTAAAATGGAAAACCCGCAGACTTTTAAAAAGCCAAACAACAGAGTTAACTGATTTTACAGAAAAGTAAAACAATTTCAAAATGAAAATTCAAAATCACTAACGTCCAAAATAAAATTTAGGATCAAAAAGGCGAGTTTGATTATCAAGAAATGTACTTTTTAGTATTCATCTATTAAAACTATCTCTCGGACTTATTTTAAAAGTCGCCTATATCATAAAATTAAAGACAAGGAAAGCAATTTCAAGTGATTACGAAATTATGAAAACGCAACATTAAACGAGATTAATTTTCAAGTATGACAATAGAACAAGTATTCCAAGACAAAACCATTAAAGCCAAAAGTAAAGTTTCAATCATTGGTGAGTGGTTAATTAGTGAAGAACTAACCATTGACGAGGTAGTAATTTATGCCGAAAAACAAAAAGCATCTGATAAAGCAACTTGTATTGAAGCGGTTGAATATGCAACCAAAAAAAAGCCCAACATAGCAGACGAAAGTCTATTGAATTATGTGACTAAGTCATTGAAAGATGATGAACCAAGAGTAAAATGGGAAAGTGCAAAAGTAATAGGAAATATCGTAAAACTTTTTCCAACTCAACTTGATGAGACAATTGGCAATCTACTTCCAAATGCTGAAGCAAAGGGAACAGTTGTTCGTTGGGCAACTGCTTACGCATTAGCCGAGATACTTAAACTGAAGACCGATAATAATATAAAGTTATTACCCAAAATTGAAATACTTAGCGAAAAGGAAAATGACAATGGAGTTAAGAAAAAATATCTTGATGCATTAAAAAAAATTGCAAAATAATAATGGCTTTTTACAACCTTTCCAAACAAGAACGTGCAGCATTGGTTGAACAAATCAAAGGTGACATCAACAATGACCTGCTTAATTCCGAAACAAAAAAACTCATCCGCTACTTTTCTGATGAAGATACATATATCCGAAAAGCGGCGAATTTATCAATTGGGCGAATTTATTTTGAAAGCAAAGAGTTACAATTAAAAATCATCGCTTGTTTAGAAAGTTTATTACACAACCACAATTTTAAAATTCAGCAAACTGTTATCAATTCCGCAGGGGAAATTGGCAAAATACAGTTTGAAGAAGTACGACATTTTTTTGATGAAGGATTGTTTGATTTACATCATTCGCCACGAAATGCCGTTATTGGTTCTATAAAGAAAATGGGAGAGGTAAACCCTGAACCTGTTTTAAATTGGGCAAGGAAGTATCTTCATCATCAAGACAAAGAAATCAGACGGGAAATCTGCCATGGAATAGAACTTCGGGGTAGAAAATATCCTAAAGATATTTTACCATTGTTGGAGGAGTTACAATAAGACAAAAATTCAAGGGTTAGAAATACTTTGGTACACGTTATCGGGCAGGTAGCATATAAAAAAGACTGTATTCAAATAGTCGTTGTGCATTTAAAAAGGTGGAAAAAACAAAGAGTTGGTTGCTGCCGCATTGGAAGAAATAATAGACGTACATTACCGTTACAGGAATTTTGCTGCAATGTCACAAGACGAAGCAAAAAAATATATTGAAGAGAATTACTAATTAAAACAATAAATATGTTTTAATTAGCAGCCCTATCATAATTGTATCATTGATATTGTTGGTATGCTATTACAGGAACAAAATTAGTATATGACATATCAAAATCAAACGTATTTATTTACACAAAATATATGTTTGCTTTAGCAGAAAACATTTGGTATCTGAGAACATAATTCAAAAAAAATAAAGTTGTCTTATTTAAAATTGACAAAAGATTAATTCTAGTTAATATTTCAATAGATTACTTATTTCATCTTTAACTTTTGGATAATCCTAAGCAGTGCGCCACGATTTTTAGCTTCGTGGTAAAACTTGGGTAACTTTTCTAAAAGTGTAAAACCCTTTCTGTTTTTATGTTCACGTAACCCGGCAGCAATGTATTGTTCCAGATATTCCAAATGTTTTAAATTATAGGCAAAAAACACATTGTTTTTAAAAGAATATTGCAGCCACAGTTCCGCACGAAAATATACATGAGCGGGTCTTTCCCAATTTCCTTTTATACCAAAAACCGATGTTTCGGTAGATGTTTGTTATAGCCGTAGCTTTCACAATACAAACGTGCTTCCTTTTTATTATAATCTGCTTTTGCAACGGCTTTTTTATTACATGATGGACAAAACCACCCAAACTTCCTGGTAGAAATCTTGGGTGGTTTTGTTTTGGTCATTGAAGCGTTGATTTATCATCAAATATTACTTGTTACATGTAAAATTAAAAGCCGTAACGGTTATTTAACACCTGTAATATCAGATTTTATTCGTGTTATTGCTCTTTTTCTACCCTCTTTAGCTTGTTCTTTAGTCCGAAAATCTTCTTCGTTTTCATTATCGCCATACGGCAAATACGAAAATCCTATATCACCGTACTGATCAACTTTAAATCCATATTGAGATATTAAATATTTTTCAAAAGTTTCTTTTGCAGATGTAATAAAGGTTTTATCACCGCATTAGTTCTGTGTTAGTTGAAAAATGTCAATATAATATATATCATTAAAGTGGTAATGATATTCTAAATATCGGAAAATAGGTTTCTTTTCTTGTGCATTCGCTATTCCTAATCCAATAAATAGTACAAAAAGTGTAATTATTTTTTTCATTTGTTGTTGTTTTTCATTGCTATCGAAATAGTCATTTACTTCTAATTTCCTTAATATCAAATACTATTGTTTTGGCAGGTGCTTTTTTGTTATTCTAATCTACTTTTGTAATGGCTTTTTTATTACATGAAGGACAAACCACCCAAACTTCTTGGTAGAAATCTTTGATGGTTTTGTTTTGGTCTATGAAGTGCTGGTTTACAAATCATTAATTATTTTTTATTAAACACACTTTTTTTTAATAAGAGCATGAACCTTCTACTGTACCAGAAATATCGCGATGGTTTGTAAAATTGTAAACAAACTTAAATGACCTTAGACCTGTTTTTGTAAGTTTTCCGTTGCTGCCTTTAAAACCATAAAAACTTGCATCGTTGTTAGTGTTTTCTAACTGCCCCATAGCTACTAAATTACAGGCTATTTGTCCACTACCACCATTATCAGAATAATGATTGTAAAAATCAAACGTCCCGGAACTTTGCGAAGGCATATTGTAAATAGTAAATTTCAACTTATAGTCTGTTGTCTCAAAAAAAATATCTTTTTTATCTGGCTCGTTGCAAAAATTATTTTTCGAATCAATTACTTTGTCCATAACATTGTAAGTAATGTTATTATAGGTAACAGTCGCTGGCGTTTTCTGTGCATTCGCCATTCCCAATGCTAGGAATAGAGTAAAAATTGCTATTAGTCTTTTCATATTTCTTATTTAAAAATTGAATCATCAAAAGGGTCTTTCTCATCAGATTCTAGTTCAATTAACCTTTCAAATGCATTCTTTATACGGTTCATTGTTTGGGTATCATCCATTGGAAAATAAATTATAACAGCATCTGTAGATGTAAAATCCGGTGAATTATAACGGTTCGTTGATTTATATTGACACTTTTCAGATAAATCTATTTTAATGTAATTTGTTAATTTATCTTCAGTATATCCGTATTTACTAGCTTCTCTTGATATATTTGAATTTATAAAATTAATCTTTACATTCTTTAGTGATATTTTGGTATAAGAAGTTACCCAAGGTGTAACCGAAGTTCCATTTTCCCAATGCGCATAAGTATTAAATGAAAAATCATAAGTTTTACTAGAATTATTATAAGATAAAGAACCTAAATTGTATTCACAGGTACCCTTACTATATTCCTTTTTATAATTATCTTTAGTATAATAAAAATATTTTGCAGATGTAAAAAACTCTCCAACTTTACTTAAAGTTTGATTTATGTAGTTGATGGTTTCCTCCTTGCTCAGTTTCGTTTTTTTTTCCTCTTCAGGTATTTGGCTAAAAAGATCATTTTCCTTTACGCATAAAGTTTTTAAATGCCTGAAAGCTCGAGCAACTTTTTGAGCATCGGCATCAGTCGCATATGTAATTCCATAACCGGACGAAACATTTAGCCCATTAAAATGAACTAAAAATTTATGCGCTCTTATTCCATCTGGATAATCTACTTTTTCTACTAAATCAAATATATTGAAAGTGACACTAAAGTTATTATTATATCCATTTGATTTTTTTTCTTGATTGGTAATAAGCTCAATTTTTCCATTCTTCTCAATTTTAACATCTTTCAGATGATATCCTTCAACACGACTATAAGCGTCCAATTCACCGGGATACATAACTTTTCCTTTTGTGTTTTGAATAATGTAGTTCACGGTTTCGTCGAATGTCGGGTTTTTATCTTGTGCATGTGCTATTCCTAATCCAAGAAATAGTCCAAAAAGCGTGATTAGTTTTCTCATTTGTGTATATATCATTGTGTATATGTACAATATACGTTTATTGAATCTTTGGTATTTTGTTGGTGTTTCTCTTTAAAACCATCAGTAAAACCATCTAAATATTTAGGGCTTTCATGGCAAGCCGATCGCGTTTCGATTATTTTTCCTTCTTTAGATTCGGCTATGCAGCTAACACATTGTTTATCTTCACAAGAGGTAATAAATAGTGCTATAAGAATTAACGAGTATAGTTTTTTCATTTTGTTTGGGTTTTAATTATTTCTTTTAAGTACTTATCGGCTTCTTCTTTTGTTAAATTGCCATCTGTTTTTTGAATAAGTAAAATTAATGCTTCATACTTTTTAATTTCTTCTTCCGATTTTTTAGAAGATGCTTCATATTCTGCTTTGTCTGCATGATATTTAAAAATATCGGTTTTCGCTTCTTCAATAGCTATGTCTTTAACACTTTCTATAACTTCTGTAAAAAGCTCTTTTAAATCATCGTTTCCTATACTTGTTTGAAACAAGGGTAGTGAACTAATTTCTACCCTTTCTGTTGTTGTGTTTTTTTCTGTTTTCTCCTTATTAAAATCTTTTAGAAGTTGTATCATTTCTTTTTTTTCATCTGCTGTAGCATAGTATAATTCATTTAACCTGTAAAGAGCATCTCGTAACATATTAACTGCTGCTGTACGTTTACCTAACTCTGCAATGCTTTTTTGCGCCTTAAAAGCTGCTTCAGCTTCTCCAACATCTCCTTTTAAACCACTTACTTTAGCTGTTATTTCGGTAATTGACTGTATAGCAGCATCTGGTGGATTTTCAGAAAGCATTCTTACTCTTTGATTTTTGTCTATATAAAGCATAGAACCTCTTCGGGTTGCATCGTATTGTGCCCAAAAGAGTGTAGGTTGCAAAGAATCCTTTTTATCTGTAAACATTCTCAGTTGTGTTATTGAAGCTTTTTTGTGCTGTCCCCAAACCATTCCTGTTAGCAACAAAAATGGTAATAGTATTAGTATTTTAGTTTTCATAGTTTATATTATTTAATTATTTTTTAAGTTAAATGTTATACGTTTTAGGTTTGGTACTAATGTTATTAGGTAATTTAATGAGCTATCATAATTTCTCTATATCCTACTTTTATTCTTTCTTTTCAATCATACCAATAAGGTATATTAATCTGTAAACAGCTTTCTGCGAAAGCCTGCTGTAAGCGTACTGCTAAATCTTCATTGTTTTTAGCGGTTCTTATCTCGGTAAAAAACAAATCGCTGTAATGGGTTTCGGTTCTTGGTGTAGCTGTATCGGCAGCGCACTTATTGTACGTTAAAATTTCTTTTACAGCATTTGGTTTAGTAAAAAACACTACGTTAATATCTTTTGCAACGGCTTTTATTTTATTAAAGTTTACTGTTCTGTAAACAGTACAGCTGCATTTAGTAAGGGTATCGGTTTTGGTAAGCCGTATGCTTAACAAACTGTCATTTACTTTATAACCCTGATGCCAGCCTATTTTGTAATTGTTCGTTGGGTTTAAACGCTGCATTTTATTCTCTGTATATAACGCACCGTTAAGCACTTCGGTAATCTTAAGTTTTTGACTATATCCTACTGAATAAAAAGCAACTATAATAAATAATATAACGGCGCGCATATAAATTAATTTATCGTTATAAATTTCAATATTTTTTAATTGTTAAAAAATACCTCGTTTGAGGTATTTTTAAGAGTATTTTAACTAAATTAGTATCAAACACTGCAACTATGAAACCTGTAAAACATGCGTTGAATGCCATTTGGGACAAATATTCTTTAGTTCTGAAAAATGATTATAGAAATATTTCAATTCCAAATGTAAAACGTTATCTGGCAGATGCTTTTGCCATGGGTCCTTACTATTACTATATTTTAAATGTTACAGATAGTACGTTGAGCGGCTTTCACCCACATATTTTAACCTTACACGGATTAAAAGAATTTCCAAAGCATTTAAAGGAAATTATTGATTTGATACATCCCGATGACTTACCTTTTGTAATGGAAGCAGAAGCCTGGACAATAGAAGTAATGTTACAAATAGGCTTTGAGCACCAACTGCATTTAAAATCGGGTTACTGTTTCCGTATGCGAGTTGCTGAGAATAAATACGAGCTGTTTCAACACCAGGCAATACACACTGCAAAGGATGAGATAGGCAGACTTGTACAGGCACTAAACATACATACCAACATAAATCATATTACAACAGTAAACAATTACATTGCAACCGTAAGTGGTATTAATCTGCGAAATGATTTTTACCAGAAAGGTTTTAAAATAGAAAAAATTGAAGAAAAACTGGGCAAGCGGCTTACAAAGCGTGAGTTAGAAATTTTACTTTTACTTACAAGAAGTTACAGCGATAAAGAAATTGCCAATGTCTTAAACATATCATACCACACGGTACGCACACACCACAAAAACATTTTAAAGAAAACAAAATCAAAAAACAGCATAGAACTTATAAAACGTAGTTTAGAAAACGGATATCTATAGTATAAAAAAGCACATTTAATAACCAAATTACCTATATTTGTTGCTAAAAATTATAGCAATGTCTATTTTATCAGAAAACATACGCTATCTTAGAAGCCAGACAGGTACTTCACAGCAGAAGACGGCAGACGCATTAAAGATTACTCGAGGTAGGTATGCCAAATATGAAGACGGAGCTTCTGAACCGCCCGTAGAACTACTTATTAAAATATCAAGGTACTTTCACATAAGCATTGACCTGATGGTTTGTGCCGACCTGCGTAAAATTCCGCTGAAGGAAATTATGGAACTGCCGGACAACCGCATATTTCTGCCTGTCAAAGTGGATCATAATGGCGAAAATACTATTGAGATTATTCCACATAAAGCATCAATGGGATACTTGAGCGGTTATGCAGATCCAGAATATATTGAAAACCTACAAACCATTTCGCTGCCCTTTTTGGGAGCGGGTACCTACCGTGCTTTTCAGGTTGAAGGAGATTCGATGCCACCATACAAAGACGGAGCATTTATTATTGGAAAATATCTTGAAAAAGCTACCGAACTGAAAAAAGGAAAAAGCTATCTGTTTGTTACCCGCAGTGAGGGTATTACCTATAAAAGGCTTGTAAAAGCCGAAGAAGTAGCCATTACCGTAGCTGCAGACAACCCTTTTTACGAGCCTTACAGCATACCGATTGCAGATATTTTTGAGATATGGGAGTATGCGTGTAGCATTTCGACACATGAGTTTACAAAAGAGGATTTTAACACGGATCAGCTACAGATTATAGAGCTGCTTAAGGAATTGAAAACAGAGGTTAAATCACTCAATCTTAAAAAATTAATATGAAATAGTATAATTTCACAGTGCACTTTAATTTCAAGGGAGTGACCACTTATAATTAAATTTGATCATTCTAATGAGACGCTTATAAAAACTCCTTTCTCTTATGAAACTAAATGAAATTGCCGAATTTAAAACTTCGCCCGAACTTGTAGAAAAATTACAAGAACACAGTATTGAGAAGCATTTTAAAGCAGGCACCACCATACTTAACGAGAGTGCACACATAGGGTCTATCCCCATAGTGGTTAAAGGTTCCATGAAAGTACTTCGCACCGAAGAAGACGGCAGGGAAATTCTGCTCTATTACATTAAAACAGGTGAAAGCTGCATTATGTCATTCCTTGGAGGGTTACATAATGAAACCAGCAAGGTAAAGGCAGAAGTTGAAGAAGATGCTCAAATATTGTTTTTACCCATTGACAAAGTATCTCTGTTCATAAAAGAATATCCACAATGGTTAGACTATATCTTCCGCCTGTATCATAAACGCTTTGAAGAGCTATTGGAAATTGTGAATGCCATCGCATTTAAAAAAGTGGATGAGCGGCTATTAAATCTTTTAAGTAAGAAATCCGAACTTTTAAAATCAGAAACCATTTTGATTACTCATGAACAGTTAGCCAACGAATTGGGTACTGCCCGGGTAGTTGTTTCCCGCTTACTGAAACAGTTGGAAGAAGAAAAAAGAGTAAAACTGGGACGTAACAAAATAACCCTTGTGTAACCAAAGTAGCACAGTATATTTATTTATTGATCTACTTTTGGCAAAACCACTTACAATATGAATAAAGATTTAATTTTACGCGAAAAATTAGCATTAGAACGTACCGTACTTGCAAACCAGTCAACCTTTCTCGCATTTTTGCGTACTTCGATGTATTTTTTGGTAGCAGGTATCAGCATAAATAACCTTACAACGATAAAATACGGGCTTGTAATAGAAACTGTATTTATAACTGTTTCAGCAATTCTGCTAATTACTGGAATTTACAATTACTTTAAACAAAAGAAAAGTATTTTAAAAAGCCGAAAGCATGTAGGAGATTATAAATTAGAGTACCTCAGCGAATAATTCCCGTTATGTAACAAAAGTAACTGTACAGCTGAAAACGGCAACATAAATTTGTTGAAAAATATTTAAAACATGAATATAGAACAAATTTATACGGGCTGTCTGGCACAAGGTGCCTACTACATAACTTCTAATGGCGAAGCAGCGATCATTGACCCGCTGCGTGGCACTAGACCATATACCGACCGCTTGGAAAAAGACAGTGTAAAACTTACATATATTTTTGAAACACATTTTCATGCAGACTTTGTCAGCGGACATTTGGATCTAAGCAAAAAAACAAATGCAGCTATTGTTTACGGACCTACTGCAAATCCGGGATTTGAAGCTGTAATAGCAGAAGATCATCAGGTTTTTGAAATAGGTAACATAAAAATTAAGGTTTTGCATACTCCCGGTCACACAATGGAAAGTTCTTGCTTTTTACTTATTGACGAAAATGGTAAAGAAGTTGCTCTTTTTAGTGGCGACACGTTGTTTTTAGGAGATGTAGGCAGACCCGATCTTGCGCAAAAAGCAGCCAACAAAACTCAGGAAGAACTAGCCGGCATGCTCTATGAAAGCCTTTACAACAAAATTATAACGTTACCCGATGACATCATCGTGTATCCTGCTCATGGAGCTGGTTCGGCATGCGGTAAAAACATGATGAAAGAAACAGCTGACACGCTTGGCAATCAGAAAAAGACCAACTATGCCTTAAACCAACCAAACAAAGGAGCTTTTATTAAAGAAGTTACCAAAGGATTATTATCCCCACCACCTTACTTTGGAATGAACGTATCGATGAACAAAAAAGGATATGACAGTTTTGATGAAATTCTTAAAACAGGTTTGAAATCTTTAAACATAACTGAATTTAAAGAAGTAGTGCAGCAAACAGGTGCGTTAATCTTAGATACGCGCGACAATACCGATTTTGCCAAAGGATTTATCCCACAAGCAATCAACATTGGTTTAAATGGAGATTTTGCTCCATGGGTGGGTGCTCTGATAGCAGATGTACAACAACCCATTTTATTGATTACCGATATAGATAAGCAGGAAGAAACCGTCACACGTCTTAGTCGAGTAGGTTTTGATCATGTGTTGGGATATTTGTCTGGCGGTTTTGAAACATGGGAACGTTCGGGTGAACAATCAGATACGATACAGAGTATTACTGCCGATCAGTTTTCCAGGGAATTTAAAATTGGCAAAACCACTGTTATAGATGTCCGTAAAGAAAGTGAATATGCTGCCGAGCATATTGCAGAATCATACAGTAAACCTTTAGCATACATAAACAATTGGATTGGTACAATAAACCCAAAAGAACATTTTTACCTGCATTGTACCGGCGGATACCGAAGCATGATTGCAGCAAGCATTTTAAAAGCCCGAGGATTTGATAATTTTACAGAAATTTCAGGCGGTTTTAATGCCATCTTAAAAACCCGTGTACCCAGAACTAATTTTGTGTGTCAAAGTAAAACATGTATCTAACAAGTTAAAATAATAAATATGATAGAATTCATAAAACATCCATGGCCTTGGTATGTTGCAGGTCCCTTAATCGGTTTAACCGTTCCGCTGCTGCTTATTCTGGGTAACAAATCTTTCGGAATAAGTTCTTCGTTACGCCATATTTGTGCTGCCTGCCTGCCTGCAAATATTCCGTTCTTTAAATATGATTGGAAAAAAGAAGTATGGAATTTATTTTTTGTGACCGGAATTTTCTTGGGAGGAGTTGTCGCAATTCATTTCATTCCAAATCCCGATCCAATAGTAATCAATCCTGATCTAGCAGAAGAACTGGGTAGCTACGGAATTACCAATTACAGTAATCTAGTTCCGATAGATATTATGAACTGGGAAACCTTGTTTACTTTGAAAGGTTTTATGCTGATGGTTATCGGAGGCTTTTTTGTAGGTTTTGGAACACGATATGCCGGCGGTTGTACCAGCGGGCACGCTATTATGGGACTGTCTAACCTGCAATGGCCGTCATTGGTGGCAACTATCAGCTTTATGGTTGGCGGTTTTATAATGGCAAACTTGATTTTACCGATTATTCTTTCACTTTAAATAATATGATCATGCTTCAAAATAAAGATATCGAATCACAGAAAATAAATTCAACTGCACAATGCATTAATGATAGTAGTCTGCAATACAAACCTTATAACAATTTAAAATACTTGATTGTAGGTATATTATTCGGAATCGTGTTTGTAAAAGCCGAAGTAATCAGCTGGTTCCGTATTCAGGAAATGTTCCGATTACAATCGTTCCATATGTATGGAATAATAGGAAGTGCTGTTATAGTAGGAATGATTTCTGTTTTTCTCATTAAAAAGTTCAATATAAAAACTATTCATGGGGAAAAAATAATTTTCAATTCAAAGAAATTCAATAAAGGTCAGATATACGGCGGATTGATTTTCGGTTTAGGTTGGGCATTAACAGGAGCATGTCCCGGTCCATTGTTTGCGCAAATCGGTACGGGTGCTACCGTTATTGTAATCACTTTATTAAGTGCGATTGCTGGTACATGGTTCTATGGTTTTTTGAAGGATAAACTTCCGCATTAAATTAGTTAAATAGTTAACGACAGTGATTATAAAAAAAGTACTTCCTGTGAGTATATTCAATAAAGAGAACTTTACAATTTAGCTAAACTTAAGTAGTAAGTAAATTAACCTTCTAAATGGAAAATTACTTCTGATTTAAGTCATTTGTTTATGTAGTAAAAAAAAGGCTGTTTGTTACAACAGCCTTTTTATTTTTTAAAAAATAAAAAGGCTGTTTGTTACAACAGCCTTTTTATTTTTTAAAAAATACTTCTATGAATATTTGATTTGTCGCTGCCATTTATCTGTCGGTCTATTTACCATTAAATGCTGGGTAGGATTTGCAAAACTTGAAGTACTCTTAACTGTTTGTTTTAAAAGTGGAGCAGGCACTTCTGCACAATCTTCTGTATCTTCATTTCCAAATATAGTTCGTGTAGAAACTGAAATATGCACATATTTTTTTAATATACTATCCAATTCCAAAAGATCTTTTTCCAAATCAACTGTAATTTTTTCTTTGTTTAAAAGCTGTTCAACCTGCTTGTTCATAATTGAACTAAAATTATCTAAATCGGATGGTAAAAGGTATTTATCTTTAAAATTTTCACACGTAAAAGGAACATCAAATTTTTTAGCAAATTCCAACATCAAATACCCGTAAACATATTGCAAATGCCCCTTTACATTTTTTCGCCTGCTTATTGTGTTATACCCCATTGATTTTGTTTCAAATTCATAAGATAAATTATACAGTAAGCTTTTAAAGTCCGGATTGTCTTTTAAAATTTGTTCTGCATCTGAAATTGCTCCAGACTGTCTAAAAGGCGCATTCATATTGATTGTCCTTACTTCATTTTCAGTTTCGTTATATCCGCCTCCAATATCCGAATGAGCCCCCGGAACTCTTAATTCAAAATATTTTTTAGTTTGGTGGTATCCAGAACCTTTCTCATGATCATTAGCATATTTCTCTTTTGTTTCAAATATACTTGTCAACGGAAAATTCTCTCTACACTCATGTAATGCCGTTATATGAAAAACTCCTGTAGCATTAACATTAGATAGTGACAGGTTTAGTGAACTTAATTGGATACTCTCAACGGTATCAAAAAGTCCCATAAAACCAATCTCTAAATTCTCTAAAACGTGTCCTTCCTGTTTTAAAATTCTTTCTAAAATAACCTTCTTTTCAACGATATAATTTGCAAAGTTACGAGCAAGTGCGGCACCTCTGCTAAACCCAAACAAGTCAAGTGTAACAGATAAAGTTATTTTATCCTTATAACTTTTAATAGCTAACTCTTCCAAAAAACTACAAAGATTTTCAAATGCTTTTTGAGTTTTCGCATGTGCACTGTATCCTTCCCATATATCATAACCGGTAGCAGATGAAGCGGTTGAATCTTCAAAATGATCTAGAGTTCCTATACCTTCAACGTAAATCGCTTTTACCTCATCACTGCTGTTTTGAACATAATTCTTAAAAAGCCGGTAAATGTTTGTCTGAGAAATTGCATAACTTGAACTTTTACTAAGTTTTTCTGACGAGAATTCTCTTTTTATGGCGTTCTGAGCATTATTGCCGGTTCCGTCAAAAAAAATTCCGATTCTAATTTTCTTTTCTATTGAATTCATAATTTTAAATTTTTTTAAGTTAATTGACTGGTTCGAATGCGCCTTGAGTTTCGTCCCAGCGGTATACACCTTTTCTTACTTTATCTTCTATATACTCTATCTCTTTGCCAAATCCGGTACGCATCAATTGATAGGTAACATCAGAGTACTTAAACACAACGGCTGTATTTTCTGAAATCCTAATAAACTGATACTTTAATTGATCTGTATTTGTGTTACTTAGCACATAGATTGTAGTTTTATTTTGTGTTAGACTTTCCAACCACGGTAGGTTATACTGCCTCCAGAATTGTTCATCATTCTGGTAAAATGTACTATCCAAATTTAGTATCTTGAAACCTCTATGCGAGTGCTCCCTAAAATTAATCGTATCAACAGCAGGAAAGTTTAAATAAGATATAGAGTGGTAAATATCTTTAATTGTATCTTTCGTGCTGGTTATCTTACTGTATACACCAATAAGTGCAACAGGTTTGGAAACACCACCTACAACATACCTGTCGCTATTCCAACTAAATTTAATTTTTAATGTATCATTACATTTTAATACAACGTATTGTTGGGCATTGTTGGCATATGTTCTGGTTAAAGGCAGTATCATTATAAAGATGACCACCAGTATTTTTTTCTTGTAAGTCATTCTATAAGAATTTGGCTATTTCAAAATGCATTCCGTCCCTTCTAGTAAAATGACCTCCCCAGTAAAATCCGTAATCGTTTGCAAGAGGAACCAATTCTCGTACAGATCCGATCAAACCAATAGGTGCAGGTTCTGCACTTAAGGAATTCCATATCATATTGATATCAAAAGCGGTCCCAAAAGAATGATTTGAAAGAGTAGTCTTAGAACCTCTTATAAGTCTTGGTGTATAACTGCCACCATATGTGAGAAGGAGACCTAACATAGACTGTTTTTCTATTTCATTAAACAATGCGCGCAACTGTTCAGCACCCCTACGATGAAAACGCATTGCCTTATACACACCATTTGACATCTTGCTTAACTGGGGAATCTCAACCCTAACAATATTTTTAGACTCAAAATCATTTATAATAGTAATGTTTTCAGGATTTTCTTTTGTGGGTTTGTGTACAAATTTTATCTCACCAAATTTTTCAAAGCGGGACTGCTGAGATACTATTGATGAAAAGGCCGGTTTTAAAGGAAACTCTTTTTTCTGCATACCGGTGAATAACATACCGTCTCGGTACGCATGCAGCCATGTGTTGTTTCCTATAAATCCATCAGCTACCAGTGATTTTTCCTGTTGGTATTTTTTAACTGTCAGCAAAAAGACCGGATCATAAAGATCATCTATGTATCCACTATATTTGCCCTTACTGTTGAGAAACTTTTTCCATTGAAAAATTAACGGGTTTCGGGTATTTGGTTTTAGTAGTTCAATTTCCATAATATCAATTTCTTTTGATTAATACTCACTTTTTACACTTAATCTAAGTAATCTGTCTTTTAAGAAAGTTTTCGTAACTCTCTGTAATCAGTTTAAGTCCCTCTGTCGTTTCTTGAGGACTTAGCGTAATCTCGAGTTTTCCAAAATTTGTTGCTGGTGTTTTTTTCAGCATTCCATTAGTTGGTTTGCCAAAGAAAATCTGCAACTCATCTTGTATGATCTGCATTTGAAATTCGGTTGTAAATGTGGCTTTTTCAACACCGCAAATATTCATCGGAACCATAGATATCAGTGGTACCTCTACAGGAGCCATTAACAGCGAATAATTATCGGAGTTTTCGTTATTGGGTACTTCGTTAGTTATCGGATAAGTTAAAGTTACTGTCTTGGGTACTAGCGTTTTTTTTGACGTGACCCCTCCGTCATCATCGACAACTTCTACCTCTGTTTCTTCAAAATATTTATTAAATAATCCTAGATTTTGTTCAATGATCTGTTCAGTTGAAATGGAAATTGCTGAATGTATCGCCTGAATGAATTTTTTAAAACTTATTAATGCCATGACCTATCTATTTAGAGATTAACATATTTGATTTTTCATATGACTTTACAGCTTTCTCTAAAGTTCCTTTACTTTCGCTTGCTAAACCCACAGAAGCTTCACAATTAGAACAATTGAATTTAGCTCCCTGGATTAGTTGATTTATCTCTAGTAGAATAGGTGCGTTACAGTCTGGACAAGTTATGGTTGAAGTTCTTGATTGCATAATTATTTAATATTTGAAGGTTGTATATTTTTACTGTATATATCTAAAATGTTTAAAATCCCTAAAGGTAAAGGTAAAGGCCCCGCCTGTATGTCTATTTTTAAAGACCTCTGATTCGATTTTGAGTACTGCTGTTCGATACTGTTGTTATGATTTAAGTTTGTTATCCTACCGTTTAACTGTGCCTTGCGTTCAATAATTCCGTTAGAATTATTTATATAGCTTGTAGTTGAAGTGATGTCTAAGTTAAAGGCTAGTTTCATCTTTTCAATAGCTATAGAATTTATCGGTGCGATTGATATTAATGGGACTTGAAAAATAACGTCATGCTTTACACTATCCCCTTGAAACTCTGTATATTTTGTGAGAGTCATATTTATCATTATGGGTTTGTATACTTCCTTAGAAGAAGTTTTATATTTTCCTCTTTTCTTTTTCTTTACTTTAACGAAGTACTGACTTAGAATGGATAGTGCCTGCCCATTTAACATCAAAGTATTAGCTTTTGAAAGCGCAATTAAAGGCGCAGAGATAATTGATTCTATATTAAGCTCCGCATCTTGATCTCTTGTATACTTAGCCTGTTTTGTTATTTGATTCATAAGATCTCTTGTTATAATGGGCTCTAACTACTTAGAGCCCATTTGAGTTAAAATGTAATACCTGTTTTCTCTTTAAGCAATTATCTTTTAAACCCTATTCTGTTTTTTTCTCTGGCAAAGTGATTGGATCTATTGACTTAGAGAATGCATCAATAATGGTTGCCACACCCGTTGGAATAGGAAGTTGCCCTGCGTGTACACTTACATGATATTTTGCAGAATTACTTTTTTTGTAGTGCTGACTTTCTTTACTTGACTCACTACTGTCATAACTAGCTTTACCTTTAATAGTAGCAGAAAAGCAACCGTAACCAATTTTAGCTTCTAAAGATGCTTCCCCTGCTTTTTTCGTACTTTTTTCTTTCGAATTTTCTTCGGCGAAACTGGAACTTACCTCCATATCGAATTTGATATCCACAGAGTCAACAGCCAAAGAGTTAATAGCCATAATCGTCATGATCGGAAGATTAAACGATACCGTTGCATTCTGGATTTTTTCATTACTATCAATAAAAGGACGTGTCAGTTCCATCTTGATCATAATTGGTTTATAAGTCGCTGCTTCTTTTTCGCCTTCTTTTACAAAACAAGTGTCCAACAAAAACATCGTTTGTGTCATTGCCATCTTTGCGTTAGCTTCTGCGGCAGCATTTAAAGGACCTCCTATTAAAGAGTCCATTGGTAATCCCGAAAATTGCTGGGAGATAGATAATAAATTTGATTCCATACTTTATAATTTTTAAAGTTCACTACAAATCTCTGACGATATCTAAAGCTGTTTTAGGTTGAAAACCCCTAATCTCATAGGTAAAAACCCCTTTTTATTTTTTCCTTTTAATGATAGAAATCAGAAGGCATCGGGTATTTTGCCTATATTTGTATATCATGCTAATATTTTATATATGAAAGAAATTACCTTTAAAGAAGTTAAAGACGGACTTATTAATTGGAATAAAATAGCTAAAGATCTAGATCAGACAGAATTATTATTCCAATATCCTATAAGATTTGAAGTTTTGGATGATATCTATGACGAACTAGAAAAAGAAGAAGCACTAACGGTATATTTTGGGTATAAAAAACAAAGTATAAACCAAGCAACAGATTTTAAGGAGATAATCAGTGATTTCTTTGCGATAATTATTCCAAAATCTTTGGATCTAGAAGAAAACTATAGAGGTGATATCTTACCAAAAGAGACCCGCTATTTCCCTGCAATCTTCTTACAGTTAGGTTCTACAGAAATATCAAGTGAAGATGCATATGAAAGAATAGACAATTGGAATAATGCAGAAAAACGCAAGAATATAAAGACTAAAGTTGAATCATCTCCTTTGATTTTTGAAATACCTAAAATAAATATTTCTTCAAAAGTATCCATGAATTATCTGTTTTTGGGACTAATTCATAAAGACGAAGATCTTTTACATTATGACTTTGTTGTAGAACAAAAAGCAGATGATAAAGAAAACTCCAGTTCGTTCTATGATACAGCCAGACCTGTACCGCCTTTTAAACCGAAAGTACATAACGGACTTTATAAATTTCTGGGTTTAGAACGTGAATAAATTCTTATGGATTTATATGAAGCAGTAGATTTAATAACAAAAGGCCTAACCTTTAACCTAATAGTATCCGTGATTATTTATGGATATCTTTATTTAATAAAGAGAAAAGTAAGCCCTTTTTTATTTTTTTATATTGTTACCTGTCTCTTGTTCGATGTTGTAAACTATCTTTCAGGGAGGATATTCGGATTTAATCATTTTCTGATTCCATTGTTTGGAATTTTTGAGTTTATTTTCTGGAGTTTATTTTTCTTAGGGAAAGAAAAAAGAAAAGTATTTCACTATAAAAAAATCTTATGCTTTTATTTATTAATCGTAGTTGTAGAAATTTACTTTCTTTTTTTTAAGGAATCTTTTTTACCAATCCCTAGCAGATCATTGGGTTATGCACTACTCCTATATTTAATAATCAGATTTTGTATGATCTCAACTTATGAACAGATAAAACCATACAAAAGCATTTTGTTCTGGGTTCTTTTTTATACTTCTTTTGGCTGCATTTATTATTTACTTTTAAGTTTTTCCGTTTATTGGGCTAATGATTTAAAATTTATTCTTTGGCTGCTTCAATCGATTTTTTTACATTTTTTTTATATAGCAATTACATATTATCAATGGAATATTGGAAAGACCCCTTAAATCTTTTTATATGGTTTATTTACGCATTAATTGTTTTTTCGGGCATTAGCTACTCTACAATATACCTTCTAAAGAAAAATTACAAAACGGAAATCAAAAAGAAGGAGGATCTCGAAAAAATGGAGAGAGAGTATTTAAAAAAATTACTAGAGAAGCATATTGAAACTCAAGAATATGAAAGAAATCGCATTGGTAGTGACCTACATGATAGTATCTCAAATAAGCTGAGCCTAATACTATTAAAGTTAAACATGGAATATAAATCTGAGCAAATTTATGAAGACATTAAAGAAACTCTGCTTATCGTCCGAGATATCTCCCATGATTTAAATCCACCTTTTTACAAAAACTCTTCTTTGCACACTTTGATAATTGATCAATTTGAAAAGCTTTCTACCAAGTTCATGCTTCAAAAGAGTATTAAATTACATGAAATAAAAGATAAATCTGCTAATTTTAAAATACAGGTAATTAGAGTTGTTCAAGAATTGATTACTAATATAATTAAGCATGCTGATGCAACAGAAATTAAGCTTGATATTAGAGAAAGTTACAGCGGTATATATATTTCTATTGCAGATAACGGAACTGGTTTTAAAGAAACAAAAAATGGTTTAGGATATCAGAATATAGAAAATAGACTTTTTTTAATTAAGGGCTCCTACAAGATTAAAAGTAAAGCAAATTACGGAAGCAAAATAGTATTATTTATACAAAATGAAACATAAGATCACACTTATTGAAGATGACACATTAATCTTAGAATTGATTAAAGATTTCCTAAATGCATCTGAAAAATTTGAAGTTTCCTACAGTTTTCAAAATGGACTAAGTTTTAGAGAAGCTCTTTCGGTCGTAACCCACAATACAGATTTAATTATTATGGATTTTCAGTTAGGAGATACAACGGCAGAAAAACTAATGGAAATATTAAAATTGGAACATATTGATATTCCTGTAATTGTCCTGACTTCGCACTATAACAAATCATTAATCGGATACATGATTAAATTAGGAGTTGCCTGCTATTTACCTAAATATATAAAACTGTCAGAGTTTTCAATTATTCTTGAGAACGTACTGGAAAAAGGCCATTATATAAGTAAAGAACAATTTCCTTATTTAAGAGAGATGATTACTGGTAATACAACAGACTCATTATCCAAGCAATATGATATTTCCAAAAGAGAATTGGATATAATTTATTTATTAGCAAATCAATGCACCGCAAAAGAAATTGGTAAGAAATTGTTTTTAGCACCTAAAACAGTTGAAAATTACAAAAACACTCTATTCGTAAAAACAGAAACTAAGAATGTAGTAGGTCTTGTACTATGGGCTGTTCAGAGGAAATTAATTTCTATTGATTCATTTAATACCTTTTAGAAAAAACCAATAATACTTTACATAATTATTAAAATGATTATAACCAAAAATTAAATATACTTATCAAGTTGTTTCTGGGACATATCGTATGTTTTATCAGGATACTTCACCACTTACGCAGAAATGAGCTGCATAATATATGTATTGCTTTTATGACGCGTAAGGAAATTCTTAAACTCTTCGGCATCTGTAACAACTGCTTCATTGGAAATGTAGCCCATGCCATAAAAATGCCCATCCTGAACCCATATACAGCTGCGTTCGTCTTTATTTCTACCTTTATCCAAAATATAATAGCTCGGTTTTATTTCCGTTACAAAATTTACAGCTTGCTGTACCAGCTGGTTATGCTCTTCTACCACTGGTAAATCAAACAGGGCATTAGCAACGACACCTTCACTTTCCGTGCTTACAGCGTATTTACAAAAACGGTAATCTAAAGCAAATTTTTCCTGCAGACTGCGCAGCAGGCTGATGCCTTCGTTTACAGTCCCAAAAACCTCTATACACGGCTGCAATTTCTTAACCTTACCAACTGCAAGGTACCTGTAACCGCTGCGTGCGGTATATTCATAGAGTCCGTACTTTGGCTCGAACCTTTTAAGGGCGGTATTATAAACAGGCCACAGCTTTTTGATTTCGGTACATTCCAAAAGCAGCGCCATGAGTTCGGTAGCACATTCTTCAAAGGAAATACCGTGGATGTCCCGCAAAAAATGTTGTCTTTGAGGTGTAACTTTATGGCCTGTAAAATGAGAAGCTACTCGTTTTTTTAGGTTTATTGCCTTGCCTACGTAGACTACCTTTTTCTCGGCATTGTAAAAATAGTACACTCCCGGTTTTTGCGGAAGGCATTCAAAATCTTCTGGCGGAAGGTTGGCAGGCAGCCTTTGGTCAGGTGCCGTTTTCTTTATCATTTTTTGTATTTCACCTTTACAGTCATCTTCTAAAAGGAGCGATAGAAGTACTGCTGTAGCATCGGCATCACCTCCCGCACGGTGTCGGTTTTCCAGTGAGATATTCAATGAACGACAAAGGTTGCCCAGACTGTATGAAGGAAGTCCGGGTTTGATTTTTCGGGCGGCACGAACCGTACACAATTTAGGTGCTGTCCAATTATATCCTGCTTCTTCCAGCTGGTGCCGAACAAACGAATAATCGAAATTGACATTATGAGCTACAAAAATACGGTTTGAAAGAATTTGAAACAGCTGTTTAGCAATGTCTTGGAACAACGGCGCGTCGGCAACCATTTCGTTGCTAATACCCGTAAGAGCAGTAATGTACAATGGTATGTGTTGTTCGGGATTTACAAGTGTTTCCCAGCGATCTGTTACTTCTGTACCGTTATGTATAATCACGGCTATTTCGGTAATCCTGCTTCCACCTGCATTTCCACCTGTGGTTTCTATATCTACCACCGCATATTCCTTTCTATCCATCTTCAGGATTACCTTTAATTTATTTAATGTATCTGTTTCAAATTTACGAATTTACAAGACCTTTTCAGAACACCAAATGTCGTTTTACTTTTTGACTACCTGTCTTTACCTGATACCCCTTCTAAAAGTAAGATTAATTCTTGGTAACACTTCTTTTGACGTTTTTGGAACGGCATGCTCCCAGAAACTGTTGGTTTTACCTGCCATGATTAAAAACGAACCGTGGTAAAGAGGAATTTCCAACTGCAGAACATCTTTTCTAAACTTATGTCGTAAACGAAACATGCGTGTTTCACCAAAAGTTACAGATGCAATGATTGGATTGCTTCCCGACCTATCGATTTTATCGCTGTGCCAAGATACACTGTCGTTGCCGTTGCGGTACAGGTTTAAAAGTACCGCGTTGAACTTTAAGTTAGTCTGCATTTCTACACGCTCGCGAATTTCATTTAGGTCAGCAGTAAATTCTGGCGCATCACCAAAGGGAATATTTTTCTTCTCTATCCTGATGCCAGGAAATCATGCGTGGTGCGGTTACAATTTTATCGTACATGGGCATTTCGTATTCGCGCCAAGGTGTTTCGCTCATCAGACTGTTGTAAAAACCGTCAGATTCCTCCTTATTGAAGAAATTATCAATCAGCATTACATCGGCATCAGGCAGATCAAATTCTGTGGTTTCCCTACTGCCTGTTACAAACAGTTCGGTATCGTTAAAAAGCTTCATATTGTTTTACTGTTTGTTGTTCATTACTTCCTTAATATTGTACTGTTCATTGATCTTACGTCTTGGTAGCTCTATTTCATGTTCCTGCGGGTACGGCTTGCGCTGGGTCATGGAAACATCTTCCTTTATTTGTCGGTGGACGTTGTAAGCTTTGTCGGCATCATGCGAATAGCGCGGATCAGGAATGAAAGGCATTTTTGCCATTTTAAGTATGGTTATGGTAGGAAAATGATAATCGACCTCTACCCTGCCCAATAATAAATAACAACCACCGCCCTGAAAGGGATACTGCTGCAGACAATCGGGGAAATGGGCGGTATCGAAATAATTCCCTTCCACATCGATCCACGTACCGAAAAACATAGCCCCTTTTTTTGTAGGTACGTGTTTACGGGAAATAAGGTATGCCAACATTTTTACTTCTTTTTTATGGTGGTTTGTGAGCTCTTTAGCCATGACCGTACCCCTATAGTTCGTTTGCAACAGCTGAAATGGTGAACAGCTCACTGAAAATCCCAATAATTCAATTTCATCAAAAGCGTCTTCGAATTCCGATCGGGACAATTCCGGTAGCCTGAATTCCTTCACAGGTTCCTGCAATAAGGTCATGTTACGGTTCTCGGGCTTAAAGTTTACCAAAAGCAAACGTGCCTGTACCAAAAGCTCATTCTTATTTTTTCCGGTAAAACGAAAAGCGCCGATGTATATTAATAACTGTACGCCTTCTATACCAATGGGAATGCGGCGGATAAAATCTTCTAAAGAGGTAAATGCTCCATTCTGCCTGCGCTCATTGGGTATGTGTTCGCCCAGCTTATTTTCCAATCCCTGCAGGTGCATAAAACCCAGATACACATTGGTACCGTAAAGCGTGGTGTGGTATTCACTTTTGTTAACGCATGGGTTTAAAATTACGGCACCCGACATGCGTGCTTCGTGTACATAGACTTCGGTACGGTAAAAGCCTCCCATGTTGTTGATGACCGCCACCATGAATTCCACCGGATAATATACCTTGAGGTAAAGACTTTGGTAGCTTTCTACTGCATAAGAAGCTGAATGCGCCTTGCAGAACGAATAGCCTGCAAAGGATTCGATCTGGCGGTACACTTCACGGCTTAATGCTTCGCTATGCCCTTTTTTAGCACAAGCGGTAAAGAAATTATCTTTCACCTTCTGTAATGCCGCCAGCGAACGCCCCTTGCCGCTCATCGCCCGCCGAAGGATGTCACCGTCTGCAGCTGTGAGTCCTCCAAAATGCATGGCAATCTTGATGACGTCTTCCTGATACACCATGATACCGTATGTATCGCCCAGATGTTCCTGAAATACCTCATGGAAATATTCGAACTGATCGGGGTAGTTATGCCGGAAGATATATTCCTTCATCATACCCGACTGCGCCACACCCGGACGGATGATGGATGATGCCGCTACCAGCGTTTTGTAATTGTCGCACTTAAGCCTTCTAAGCAACCCGCGCATGGCAGGAGATTCGATATAGAAACAACCGATGGTTTGTCCGCGGCTCAGGAATTCGTTACACTGCTTCTCATTTTTAGAAATGGAAGTATCTCGGATATCTACCGTAATGCCCCGATTTTGTTCGATCAGCTTTACCGCATCGTTGATGCTACCGATGCCCCTTTGACTTAAAATATCGAACTTTTCAAAGCCGATGTCTTCGGCAATGTGCATATCGAACTGAACGATGGGAAAACCTTTGGGCGGCATTTCGAGTGCGGTGTAGTTGGTAATGGGTTCTTCGGAAATAATGATGCCGCAGGAATGCATGCTGCGCTGGTTGGGATATTTTTCCAACATTTTCCCGTATTTATGTACCAGTTTCACCACCGAATTATCATCGTGCCGTTCCATGGGGTTCTTTGCCAGTGCATCGAGCTCGTCTTTCGGAAGTCCGAACACTTTACCCACTTCACGGAAAATAGAGCGGTATTTGAATTCTACATTGGTACCGCAAAAGGCAACATGGTCTTTACCATAACGGTTAAAAATATATTCCAAGATGGTATTACGGTCCTGCCAGCTCCAATCGATATCAAAATCGGGCGGTGTTTTGCGGTTTAGGTTCAGGAAGCGTTCAAAATACAGATCCAGTTCTATAGGGCAGATATCGGTAATACCCAGACAATAAGCAATGATGCTGTTGGCACCGCTGCCCCTGCCGATGTGCATAAGCCCGAGGCTGCTACTATAACGGACAATATCCCAAGTGATGAGGAAGTAACCGCTGAATTCCAATTCGTCTATTACTTTCAATTCCTTTGCGATTCTATGTGCTGCCACATCATAACTAGTTGGATATCTTTTCTTAAAACCATCCATAGCCAGTATATGCAATAATTCCTTATCACTTTCCCTACTGCCCGTAAAATGTTTTTTGTTTCTGGGAGTTCTAAACACAAATTCAAAATGACAATCCTCCAAGACTCTTTCTGTGTTGGCAATAATTTCAGGATGATTTTTATACAGGCTTAAAAGATCACCTACAGGCTGCATTGTTTCGTTTATTGTACAAAAATCGTCTTCTGTCAGCTTTGATAAAATAACGTTCTCATCAATTGCACGCAGGATCCTGTGCAGGTTATGTTCGTTTTTTCCTGAAACGGTCACCGGACTCCAGATTACCATTTTTTCTATATATCTCTGCCATTCTTCCTGAATGAGAAAATTCAACTCTTCCGGTCTGACCCCTATAAACTCATTCTGTTTGAGGGTAAGCGGACGGTTTGAAAAAGGATAAATAACAAATACGTTTTCAAATTCCGGTGCTGTTGGCGGTAGTTGAACCTCATCGCAGTTGTGTGCGGTAAGCAGCCTGCACATTTCGGCGATGCCTGCGTTGTTTTTTGCCAGCCCGATATAATACAAACGGTTATGAGATCGAAATTCCATTCCGACCACCGGTTTTATAGAGGCATCATGACAGGCTTTTACAAAATCATAAATACCTGTTACCGTGTTAATATCGGTAAGCGCGAGTACCTTAACATCACAGGCTTGTGCCTGTAAAACCAGATCGTTTACCGAAAGGGTACCGTACCTGAGGCTGTGGTAGGAATGACAGTTTATATACATGGTTACCTGTTTTCTTTAGCATTAAAATTAAAACCGGCAGCACGCCCTACCTTATCGTATCCGAACCTGTTCTTGATGCGATCCATTGCCTGATAAAGAGCCGCCATTTCCTGCGTATCTTCAAACAGGTTGATCTGCAGGCTTCCACGTACCAGCCCCGTAAAACGGATACCGATGAGACGGATGCGCATACGACGGCTGTACAGCCTGTTAAACAGTTCCCGTACTGTTTTTGTAAGGATGTTATCGGCAGAAGTATATGCTATTTTTGCCTGTTTTGTTTCGGTATCAAAATTGGCATAACGGATTTTTACCACTACGGTAGAAACCAACCACTGTTCGCGGCGCAGCTGGTACGAAAGTTTTTCTACCATACCGCTGATAAAGCTGTTGAGCATCTGTAAGTCGATGGTATCCTGATCGAATGTATGCTCGGCAGATACCGACTTACGTTCGGTATAAGGTTCTACCTGGGAGAAATCGATTCCGTTTGCCTTTTTCCACAAATCGATCCCGTTTTTACCTATCATCTGCTGCAGTACCTCCACCGGCATTTCTGCCAGAGTGTGTATCTGGCGCACACCTATTCTTGAAAGCAGCTGAAAGGTGGCATCGCCCAACATGGGAATTTTTTTTATGGATAGTGGATTGAGGAACGGACGTACACTGTTAGGAGCTATTTCCCTTTTACCGGCAGGCTTGGATTCGCCCGTACCAATTTTTGCCACCGTTTTATTCACCGAAAGGGCAAAAGAAACAGGAAGACCCGTATGGCGCGTTACCGACTGCATGAGTTCCTGTGTCCAATGATAAGCACCGAAGAATCTGTCGATTCCCGTGATGTCCAGATAATGCTCGTCTATACTTGCCTTTTCAACTATGGGAGCCTTTTCTTCGATGATTTCGGTAACGGTGCGTGACAAACGGGAATACTTTTCCATATCGCCTTTGATTACCTTTGCTTCGGGACACAGGCGCAGTGCCATTTTAAGAGGCATTGCAGAGCGCACCCCGAAGAACCTGGCTTCATATGAACACGATGCGACCACTCCCCTGTCGCCACCGCCGATGATGACCGGAATATTGTATAAACTGCTGTTTCCTAAACGTTCGCACGATACAAAAAACGTATCCATATCCATGTGCACTATTGCCCGCTCCATATTATCGATGTTATTACTGAAACAAAATTAGTACACTATGTATCAAAATTATTTATATTTGCTGATACAAATTGTATCAATGTCTATTTTATCAGAAAACATAAGGTATCTGCGTGCCCAACTTGGGTTTTCCCAAAATAAGGTTGCAAATGATTTAATTATTACGCGTGTAAGGTATGCGAAATACGAAGACGCAACATCGGAACCACCCGTTGAGCTGCTTATAAGAATGTCCAGATACTTTCACATAAGCATCGATCTGATGGTTTCTGCCGACCTGCGTAAAATTCCGCTGAAGGAAATTATGGAACTGCCGGACAACCGCATACTGCTTCCTGTTAAAGTGGATTATAACGGAGAAAATATCATTGAGATTATTCCACATAAAGCATCAATGGGATATTTGAGCGGTTATGCAGATCCAGAATATATTGAAAACCTACAAACGATTTCGCTGCCCTTTCTGGGAGCGGGCACCTATCGTGCTTTTCAGGTTGAAGGAGATTCGATGCCACCGTACAAAGACGGAGCATTTATTATTGGAAAATATCTTGAAAAAGCTACCGAACTGAAAAAAGGAAAAAGCTATCTGTTTGTTACCCGCAGTGAGGGTATTACCTATAAAAGGCTTGTAAAAGCCGAAGAAGTAGCCATTACCGTAGCTGCAGACAACCCTTTTTACGAGCCTTACAGCATACCGATTGCAGATATTTTTGAGATATGGGAGTATGCGTGTAGCATTTCGACACATGAGTTTACAAAAGAGGATTTTAACACGGATCAGCTACAGATTATAGAGCTGCTTAAGGAATTGAAAACAGAGGTTAGCGAGCTAAACAAAAAATAACAACACTAAAAATATTGTACGCTCATAGATTATTTTTTGAGCGGTAAAATTTTATCATCAAGCATTTTTTTGTATTTTTTTTTTGAATCCCATCCTAATCTTTTCAACTTGTCATATAAAGAATTTTTCTAGACTTATCAACCAAGATTAATTTCCACAGCCTTCTATTACCTCATTATTTATTGGTGTCATTTCTGTTATAAATTGTTTATTTCGTTTTCCTGTCTTAGTTCCGTAAACTTCATCATTCAGAACTCCAAACTTAATGTTCTCTGATTTTGATTTTATGAAATTAATTGCATTTGTAATCCTTTTATCTTTCTCCAATTCCACAAGAACCACATATAGATTTACCTTTCCTGTCTTTTTAAATCAAGTATATCAGGAAAATATAATCCACAGGGAGCACACCAAGAAGTTAATAGTAATCTGTTTAATAAATGTAGAGAAAGGGAATTGTGTAGCGATACATTTTGACAAAGTGGTTGCACCTTTTTAAATGCGAAAAGGAGTTTCCAACCGAGGTAATGATGCATCTTTTCGCACACCTACTTTGGGGATCAGGCGACTTTCAGAGGTTTGGTACAAAAAATCCTTTAGATTAAGGAAAAAACTCTGTTTTCAGTCATTCCGTAGCGGAACATATTCCACAACAGCAAACAACCCATTTGAGCCAATGTTGCATTGATATATAAATCCTGTTTTTCCAATGCTTCTGCCAAACTGTAACTTGGCGTACCGTCAGTTTGTTCTGACTGTTTTAATAGCTCGTCAAATTCATCTGTAATCATTGACAGGCGTGCCATCGTTTCATACTTTTCAGAGTTGTTTAATAAAATTTAATTGTTACTGCTTAAAATGGTAAGTCATCTTCTTTGGTTTCGTTCACATTTTTACTTTCATCTGTAGTAACTGATGGTTACTCGCTAGCATTTTTACTGCTACCGTGAAGCTTGATGTTAGAGGTATGAAAATTCAAACCTGCTCTAGGTTCTCCATCCTTACCTATCCACGCTCTTGAACTTACCCTCCCTAAAAGTTCCACCAAAGTACCTTATGTAAGTAAGGTTGCCACTTTTGTCGAAATCCAATAGGTACAGTCAAAATAAGTTGTCTGTTCTACACGTTCGCACTGTTTGTTTTTAAATTTTTCGTTTGTAGCAATTGAAAAATTCACTACCTGTCTTTCGTTCGACAATGTGCGTACTTTCGCATCTCTTGTCACTCTTCCAATAATGTTCATAATTGAATTATTTAAATGATTAAAACTCTTTTACTTTTCTCTTCATAAGTTGGCTTTCGTCTGTCTATTTTTTTCTAGAAAGCAGTTAAGCAAAGAGGTCTTAGAGGAAAACCAAAAGGAAACGGAATAATTGGAGGGTAACCTCTAGGGAGGAAACTGTTTATGCCGTAGTCTTTTGGTGGGGAGAAGCTTGGCAAGACAACTATAAATTAGCTGCCTTTTTATCGGTTGATTATGGAAGATTTATACCTCAGGCTTCCTTTTAAATTTCAGGGATTCAGACTCCGTAAATAAAAGTTTAAGAAAGAAGTTTGGAAGAATTGAGAAACCTCTTTCTTAATGTTTTATCAGATTAAAAACTTGCAGCTCTTTTACAGCACGAAAATGAGAGTGGCGGTAAATGTGCTGTGGTTTTTAAACACATTAAATTAATTTATCTTATCAATCAAGACATATAACGCAAAATATCACTCGTTACTTCCAACTACACTCTTTTACAACCAATTTAAAATAAGTTGCGTTATAAATAGATCGATAATGGAAAACCATATAACAAAAGAAGATTTAAGACAGTTTCGTCTACTGCTACTAAGTGACATAGAAAAACTGATTGACAATAAAAAGCAAATCATTAAAGGCAATGTTGATGAAGATCCGGAATGGATATGAAGTAAGTCAGTACGCCAGATTTTAAACATATCTCCTGCAACATTACAAAATTTAAGAATAAGCGGAAAAATTGAATTTAGAAAAGTGATGGGCTCCTACTATTACAAAAAGAAAGATCTGCAAACACTTTTTAATAAGTGAGGATATGCTCATAAAAAATTGCAACTTCATTTTTGAACAGCTTGAAAAAGACATCCGGATTAACGTATGGCATATGGCGTTAATTCTGGCTATCCTGCGCCTTGCATACATTCAAGATAACGCTACTATTATACGTGTAAGCAGATCCGTGCTCATGAAATTATCGCACATCCGAACACTACCTACTTATCACAAATACTTTAAGGAACTTCAGGAATTCGGATATATAACATACTCCCCTTCTTACCATCCAGGATTCAGAAGCACTATTACATTAAACATTGGAAAATAAACAGTCAATTAAATTATGGATATAGAATAATTGCTTTTAAACTAAAAAAAGGCAACTAAAGATAACAACAGTAAAAAAAACAGTAATTTCAACTACCTGATTATTAAATAAAAGAAAAAAAAGTTTATTTTTTTTCAAAAAAAAGACATTAAAAGCTTGGTTCGTTTTAAAAAGCCCCCTATATTTGCACCGTTGAAAATAACAAAAGCATAAGCTTTAAAAGTTCAACAAAAAATAAATAATTAAGAAATAAAATATAATATCTTAATTATAAGTTCTAAAATATTTTGCAGACACTTAATTAGAATTTTTAAATCTAATCAGTATGCAAAAACAGAAAGGATAATTCGGTTTGAAAAGTAAAAATTAATTTGTGGCAAATTCGTGGCAATATTAATTCAAAAGCTTTAAAACCCTTACAATACAAGAAAAGCAAAGAAAGGGTTCAAATACCTCTTTCTCCGCAAAAATGGCCAGGGGAGATACTCAAGCGGCCAACGAGGACGGACTGTAAATCCGTTGGGAAACCTTCGCAGGTTCGAATCCTGCTCTCCCCACAAAAAAGCTACCTAAATAGGTAGCTTTTTTTATTTCGTTAAACTTTCATCACAGAGAATCAACTCTTATTACAATAAACAGATTTGTTTTTAAATTCAATAACAAACATACAATCCTAAATAAAGGATATACTTCCCATAATTATTAAACTTATTGAACACTGCTCCAAATAATGTTTACCTCACTTAAAGTAGCTATTACAGGCAAAATATATCTGATTATAAATGACTGAATTTTTTATACCTGATTTTATCATACGAACTAAATTCATCAACATTTCTTGATATAGGTGAATATTAAAAAAAGTAATGAAAAATTAATATTGAAGAAGACAGGAATGGAAAAATAAAAATTCTATTATTAAATTCCTTATCATTAAAAAGTAAATTTATTCCTATGAAGACAACAATCCTTATTAAAGAATAAATCAGATATTTTTTATTTTCTTTTTGCCCAACATGCTTAAACAAGCTAAAGTTAACAGCAATTACAAGCAGTGTATTGAAAATTTGTAGTATCATGGATATATTATATAAAAAAAGCAACTCATTTGAGTTGCTTTTTGTGACCTCGACTGGATTCAAACCAGTAACCTCTTGAGCCGTAATCAAGTGCGCTATTCAGTTGCGCCACGAGGCCGTTATAATTTTGTGACGATGGCAGGATTCAAACCTGCAACCTCTTGAGCCGTAATCAAGTGCGCTATTCAGTTGCGCCACATCGCCTTGTTATTTTTTATAACGGTGCAAATATAGTGGTTCTTTAATACA
>Ga0308157_10002033_pt1 | contig 36168 bp, 33 predicted proteins | sample PhyBR1_FD_201035 | JGI IMG/M metagenome (GOLD analysis project Ga0308157, IMG submission 201035) | Phyllosphere microbial communities from UC Gill Tract Community Farm, Albany, California, United States - DLSLB.R1 | ecosystem: Host-associated > Plants > Phyllosphere > Unclassified | place: USA... | reverse complement strand
CCCGCGACCTCAACTGGTGCATGCGCACGGGCGGCAACATCTACTTCCTGGCCAAGATCGGCGCCACCGACGGCAAGAGCTTCCAGCAGATGGCCGGCAGCATGACCGGCATGACCGAGGAGGAATACCGCAACATGATGGTCGGTGGCGGCCGCTCCCCGGAGGGCAACCGTTTTCTCGGCGAGGACGGCGACGCCCAGCCGCAACACCAACCCCAAGGCAAGGCCGGCCATAAAACCACGGGCAGCAACTGACATGGCCAAGATCACCGCATCCGTCTACACCTCCCACGTGCCCGCCATCGGCGCCGCCATCGATCTGGGCAAGACCCAGGAACCGTACTGGCAGCCGCTGTTCGCGGGCTACGACTTCTCCAAGGAATGGGAAAAGGCCCAGAAGCCCGACGTGGTGTTCCTGGTCTTCAACGACCACGCCACCGCGTTCAGCCTGGACATGATCCCGACCTTCGCCATCGGTACGGCCGCCGAGTACCAGCCCGCCGACGAAGGCTGGGGCCCGCGCCCTGTGCCCGCCGTCCACGGCCATCCGGCGCTGGCGGCGCACATCGCGCAGTCCGTCATCCAGGACGACTTCGACCTCACCATCGTCAACAAGATGGACGTGGACCACGGCCTCACCGTGCCGCTGTCGCTGATGTTCGGTCAGCCCCCCCAGTCCGACTATCGCTGGCCCTGCAAGGTCATCCCGTTCGCCGTCAACGTGGTGCAGTACCCCGTGCCCTCGGGCAACCGCTGCTTCCAGCTGGGCAAGGCGATCCGCAAGGCCATCGAGTCGTTCGACGAAGACCTCAACGTGCAGATCTGGGGCACGGGCGGCATGAGCCACCAGCTGCAGGGCCCGCGCGCCGGCCTCATCAACAAGGACTGGGACAACCGGTTCCTGGACCGCCTCATCGCCGAGCCCGCCGAGCTGGCCAAGGTGCCGCACATCGAATACGTGCGCGAGGCCGGCAGCGAAGGCATCGAGCTGGTGATGTGGCTCATCGCCCGCGGCGCCATGGCCGACGTCGCTGGCGGACCTGCGCCCAAGGTGGTGTACCGCTTCTTCCATGTGCCCGCCAGCAACACCGCGGTGGGCCACCTGATCCTGGAGAATCAGCCCGCCTGAGGCTGGCTGATTTCGAATCAACCCGTAAAGGACCCCCACCATGACCATCAAAGTAGCCCTGGCCGGCGCCGGCGCCTTCGGCATCAAGCACCTGGACGGCATCAAGAACATCGACGGTGTCGAAGTCGTCTCCCTCGTCAGCCGCGACCTGGCCAAGACCCGGGAAGTGGCCGACAAGTATGGCATCCAGCACGTGACCACCAAGCTCGAAGACAGCCTGGCCATCAAGGAAGTGGACGCGGTGATCCTCTGCACCCCCACGCAGATGCATGCCAGCCAGTCCATCGCCTGCCTGGAAGCCGGCAAGCACGTGCAGGTCGAGATCCCGCTGTGCGACGTGCTGGCCGACGGCGAGAAGGTCGCCGCCCTGCAGAAGCAGACCGGCCTCGTCGCCATGTGCGGCCACACCCGCCGCTTCAACCCCAGCCACCAGTACGTGCACAAGAAGATCAAGGCGGGCGAGTTGAACCTGCAGCAGATGGACGTGCAGACCTATTTCTTCCGCCGCACCAACACCAACGCGCTGGGCCAGGCACGCAGCTGGACCGACCACCTGCTGTGGCACCACGCCGCCCACACCGTGGACCTGTTCGCCTACCAGGCCGGCAGCCCGATCGTGAAGGCCAACGCGATCCAGGGCCCGATTCACAAGGAGCTGGGCATCGCGATGGACATGAGCATCCAGCTGCAGGCAGCCAACGGCGCCATCTGCACGCTCAGCCTCTCGTTCAACAACGACGGCCCGCTGGGCACCTTCTTCCGCTACATCGGCGACACCGCCACCTACATCGCGCGCTACGACGACCTGGTGCAGTCGCACAGCAAGGGCCCCGAGACGCCGGTGGACGTGAGCCAGGTCGACGTGAGCATGAACGGCATCGAGCTGCAGGACCGCGAGTTCTTCGCCGCGATCAAGGAAGGCCGGGAGCCCAATGCCAGCGTGGCACAGGTCCTGCCGTGCTACCAGGTGCTGAACGGCCTGGAACGGCAACTCAACTGAGTCCGCGCCATTTGGCACTGTATCGTTTCCACTGCCTGCACGGCAAGCGCCGCGGGCGTTCTTCCTGGGAGAAGCGCAATGCAGACACGCACCCTCGGCCCATTCGAAGTCAGCGCCATCGGTCTGGGCTGCATGAACCTCTCGCACGCCTACGGCGCGCCCGTCTCCGCCGACACGGGTGAGCGCGTGCTGCTGGCGGCGCTGGATGCCGGCGTGACGCTGTTCGACACGGCGGCGCTGTACGGCTTCGGTGCCAACGAGGAGTTGGTGGGCCGCGTCCTCCGGCCCCATCGCCAGCGCATCACCCTGTGCAGCAAGGGCGGCATGGCCGGCGTGAAGGGCGAGGACGGCGTGACGCGCCGCGTGATCGACGGCCGCCCCGCCACGCTGCGCAGCAACTGCGAGGACAGCCTGCGCCGCCTGGGCACCGACGTGATCGACCTGTACTACCTGCACCGCTGGGACAAGCAGGTGCCCATCGAGGACTCGGTGGGCGAGCTGTCGCGGCTGGTCGCGGCAGGCAAGGTGCGGGCCATCGGCCTGTCGGAGGTCTCCGCCGCCACATTGCACCGCGCGCACGCCGTGCACCCCGTCGCCGCCGTGCAGACCGAGTACTCGCTGTGGACGCGCAACCCGGAGATCGCGGTGCTCGACGCGTGCCGCGAGCTGGGCGCGGCCTTCGTTGCCTTCAGTCCCCTGGCGCGCGGCTTCCTCTGCGGCGAACTCGTGGACGTGGGTGCGCTCCACGAGAAGGACATCCGCCGCGCCATGCCGCGCTTCGCGCCCGAGGCCTACGCGGCCAACCTGAAGCTGCTGGACGGCTACCGCAGGATCGCGCGGGACGCGGGCTGCACCCCGGCACAGCTGGCCCTGGCCTGGCTGCTGCACCAGGGCGGCCACATCGTCCCCATTCCCGGCACCACGAGCGTGGAACACCTGCTGGACGACCTGGGCGCCGCCAACATGCGGCTGCACGCCGCGGTGATCGAGCGGCTGAACGTTCTGATCAACGAACTTACCGTGGTCGGCCAGCGCTACAGCGCGCAGAGCGCGAACGAGGTCGACACCGAAGCCTTCTGAACCGCGAAGGCCCCTGGCGTCCGCGAGCCCGCCTTCGCGGTGTTGCGGGCGCCCTGCTGCCGGTTCCACACGGTGCGAGGGCAGGAATGCCCAGGCGCGAGGTTGTGAGGTTCACCCCGCCCTCCTCCGGCGGTCGGGCCGCGCCCCGGACCGCGTCAGGGTGCTCCGGCGCGGGCCAGCAGGCGGCCGTAGCCTGGAACCCCCGGCAGCGCGCCAAGCTTGCGCATGCAGTACCAGGCCACCGCCGTGTTGCTCGTGACGACGGGCCGTCCCAGGGAACGCTCCAGGGCCTCGATGGTCTCGGCCGTCCGCACGGTGGTGCAACTGAGGACGTATGCGTCCGCCCGCGCATGGGCATGGCGCGTGGCGAACGCATGCCACGCCTGCGGCGCGATGGCCATCATCTCGCGGCCGGTGCGGCAATCCAGGCCGGCGTTGCCGAGGATCTCGAATCCATGCTCGGCGAAGTAAGCCGCCTCCCGGTCGTTAACGGCCGCCGTGTACGGGGAGAGCAGCACCACGCGCCGGGCCGACAGGGCCTGCAGCGCCGCCACCAGGGCCTGCGACGTGGCCACGCAGGCCAGCCCTGTCGCGGACTGGATGCGCGCGAGAATCGACGCCTCCAGCTGGGTGCTGTAGGTCGACACGGCGGTGCAATGGAACACCACGATGTCGACGCCCGCGTCCGCGAGCAGCTCGGCCGCCGGCTCGACATCCCGGGCCATGCCCAGCAGGCTCGCCTCCGAACTGTCCACGAGCTTCAGCCGCGTGACCGCGATGGCGATGTCGGCGGGAAGCATCGCGCGCAGTTGCGGCTCGGCGGCCTGGTTCACGGAGGGCAGCAGCAAACCGATGCGCCCGCCCGATCCGTAGTCGAGTGCTGGAGCGGTCATGCCGATGCGCCCTTCAGTTCAGCTTGAGCCCGAGCTCCTTTATCAGGGGCGCGTACTTGGCAGTCTCCCGCCGGATGGTCTCGTCCATCTCCTCGGGCGTGGTGCCCGCCGTCTCCAGACCGAACACCATGAGCTGGTCCCTGACTTCCTTGCGCTGCACGACCTCCACGACGTCCTTGTGGATCTTGTCGATGATCGCCCGCGGCGTGCCGGCGGGCGCGGACAGTGCATTCCACATCAACAGTTCGTAGCCCTTGAGCCCGGCCTCCGCCAGCGTCGGCACGTCGGGCAAGGCCGCGGAGCGGACCAGGCCCGTCGTGGCCAGCGCACGGATCTTCCCGGACTGGATGTGCGGGACATTGGCGGCGATGCCGTCGAAGCTGACCTCGACGTCCCCCGAGAGCATTCCTTTGACCACCTCCGAGGCGCCGCGGTACGGCACCTGGACCAGCTTGATGCCGCTCTGCCGCGTGAACATCTCGCCTGCGAGCTGTGTGGACGTGGTGCTGGAGCCGTAGTTGATGCTGCCGGGCTGGGCCCGGGCGGCGGCCACCAGGTCGGCCACCGTCCTGAAGGGTGTCCGGTCGGTTGCGGTGAGCACCAGCGACTGGCGGGCGACGATCGAGATGGATGCGAAGTCCTTGATCGGATCGTAGGGCAGCCGCGAATACAGCGCCGGGTTCAGCGTGTAGGTCGAATCCAGGGGCATGAACAAGGTGTAGCCGTCGGGCGCGGCCCGGGCGGCCTCCTGCGCCGCGATCAGCGTGTTGGCCCCGCCCTTGTTGTCGACGAGGACGGGCTGGCGCCACTTTTCGGACAGGCGTTGCGCGATCGCTCGGCCCAGCACGTCGGCGGGCCCACCGGCCGGGAAGGGCACGATCAGACGCACCGGCCTGGCGGGGAAGCTGGCCGCGGCCTGCGCCTGCGCAGCGGCGGGGAGGACCGGCAGCAGCAGCATCTGGGCGAGCAGCGTGGCGCGCTGCGCCGCGCGGCGCAGCAGATGGAACATGGGCATGGGTGTCTCCTCTTTCTTTTGATCGCAGGGGGTCGGCGGCGCCGGGGCGGGCCGCTCAGAACCCGTACAACTGCTCGGGGTTGCGCACCAGGATCTGTTGGCGCTGCGCTTCGTCGGGCACCCAGGTCAGCATCTGGTCCAGCAGGTCCGTGGTGTTGGGCATCTCGCCCTTGAACGAGACGTGCGGCCAGTCGCTGGCCCATACCAGGCGGTCCGGCCGGGCGGCCAGCAGCGCCTGGACGTAGGGCACCATGTCCTCGTAGGGGGGAGGCAGCGCCGACATCCGGTAGCCGCAGGAAAGCTTGACCCAGCACCGCCCCGTGTTCACCAGCCTCAGCAGCGCCTGGAAACCAGGCTGCCCCACGCCGTCTCCCGGCCTGAGCGAGCCCATGTGGTCGATCACGACGTCGGTGGGCAGTTCGCGCAGGGTGGGCTCCATCTCGGCCAGCGGAGCCCGGCCCTGGTCATCCATGACGTGGAGCTGCACATGCCAACCCAGGCGGGCGATGCGCGCCGCCAGCACGGGCATCTCGGCCAGCGGGACGGCACCGGCATGGCCAATGTTGTAGCGCACTCCCCGCACGCCGGCTTCGTGCAGGCGGTCCAGTTCGGCATCCTGCACCTCGGCCCGCAGCGCGACGATGACGCGCGCCGGCCGGCCCAGCTCGGCCACCGCCTCCAGGTGCCGCCGGTTGTCGGTGCCATAGCCGCTGGGCTGCACGAGCACCAGGCGCTCGACGCCCAGGGTGTCGTGCAGCGCGCGCAGCCGCGCCGGCAAGGCGTCGGGCACATCGAAGGCGCGCGTCGCGGCCACGGGATAGCGGTCGGCGGGGCCATAGACATGCACATGGCAATCCGCAGCCCCCGGCGGGCAGATCAGCCTGGGCTTGCGGGGAGCGGGATCGGGAGGCTGGCACAGCGGAATCTCCGCGGAGGCTCGCGCGCTCGTTGCAGGCGACGGGCCGCTCATTCGAAGATCCGATCCTCGTGCAGCACCACGGGCACTTCCTTGTTCTTCTCGGAATAGCCATCGAAGGGCTTGCCCTCCAGGTCGATGCGCGCGAGCACGTCGCTGTCGGGGTCGATGTGCGCGCCGATGCGCAGCATGACGAGTTCCTCGCGGCCTTCCTTGGCGTGGAACCAGTAGAAGGTGCCGGCCGGCAGCAGCACGCAATCGTTCCTGCCGGCCTCGCGCGTCTCGCCATTCGGCCCGTGGAACACCGCGCCGCCCTGCAGGATGACGAACACGTGGTCCTCGTTGGAATGCGCGTGGATCTCGTTCTCGCCACCGCTCGCGTAGGTCTTGAGCACCACGTTCATGTAGCGCGACGCGCCGAGGACCTGGTTGGTGCGGCCCTGCTTCGGCAACTGGGTCCGGATGTGGAAGAAGCTGGGCTGGCCCGGCTTGTTCAGGCGCGCCATCTCCGCGCGCCACTCCGCGGCGCTGTTGACGATCGGGGCGAAGCTGTGGCTGGGGCTGTTCGTGGTCATGGTGAATCTCCTTCGTGAATGTCAATCGATCCTGATGCCGGCTTCCGCGATGACGGGACGCCACCTCGCGGCCTCCGAGGCGATGAAGCTGCGCAGCGCCTGCGGCGAGCTGGCGTCGGCCAGCAGCCCGGCGCCCAGGAGCTTCTCCTGCACGTCATTGGACGCGAGGGCTTGCGTCAGCGCGCGGTTGAGCTCGTCCACCACCGCCGCGGGCGTGCCCTTGGGCGCCAGCAACGCCATCCACACGTCGATGTCGGGCAGCTTGATCCCCACATCGGCCATCGATGGCACGTTAGGCAGCGTGGGGATGGGCTTGGCGCTCAGGCGCGCGAGCGGCCGCAGCGTGCCCTTCTCGAAATGGGGCATGGCGGTTGTGATGCCGTCGATGGTGAACGTGACGTCCTTGGTCAGCAGGCTCTGGGTCGTGCCCGCGCTGCCCTTGTAGGGCACCGAGACCACCTCCTTGCCCAGCGTGCGCTTGAGCAGCTCGCCGGAGAGTTGGGACGTGAAGGTGCCGAAGCCATAGCTCAGTGCGGCGGCGCCGGCCTTGGACTGCGCGAGCAGCGCCTGCATGGACTGGGGGCCGGCCTGGTGGGTCATAACCACCAGGGGCGTGGTGGCCACCTTGCCGATCGGCTCGAAATCCTGGACGGGATCGTAGGGCAGCTTGGCGTAGAGGTACTGGTTCATCACCAGCGTGTTGTCGATGGCCATCAGCAGCGTGTAGCCGTCCGGCGCCGCCTTCGCGACGGCATCGGCGCCAATGATGGTGTTGGCGCCCGGCTTGTTGTCCACCACGATCGGCTGGCGCATCAACTCGCCCATACGCTGCCCGACGACGCGGGCCAGCAGGTCGGTGGGACCGCCGGCGGGGAACGGCACGATCATCCGGATCGGCCGGCTGGGATAGTCACGGGAAGCTGGTGCTTGTGCGTGCACCGGAATGGCGGCGCAAATGAGCGACACGGCGAGGGCCGCGGCGACCTGGAAGGTTTTCATGGGTGTCTCCTGGGCGGTTGTCGATATCCGCGATTCGTTGTCGCGGACGCTTGTTGACCGCTGTCAATTCTGGGGGGCCGGTGCGTGCCCGGCAACGCAGGCTGGCCTATTCGCTGTATCGAAGAAATGAATTCGCCATGCTCCGCGTCTTTCGGAGGTCTCCGCCGACGCCGGCGGTGGCCGGCCAAAAAGGGACACGTCGCCCTCCAAGGGCATGGGCCAGGCGTTCACGCCACGCGGCGCGCGGGCGACGGCCGCCAGCATGGTCATCGCTGGGTGCAGGCACGGCTGCACGAAGCGCAGTTCGTGCTCGACATCAACGCAGACCGGTTCGGCGCTCCGGAGATCCTGGTCCTGCCCTTGCCCGCCGCGCTTGCCTGGCAGCGGGCGAGCGCATCCGCATCGCTGAGCACTAGGCCGAAGCGCAACGTGCAGTCCTGCGCGAGAAGGCGCCCGCCGTCGCTCAAAGCCCGGGCGGCGCGGCCGAACGGCACGCGCCAGCGCATCCGACGGTCCCGGGGATCGGCGGTCCGGGAGAGTCCGTGTTCGCTGACTGCACGGACGAGGCGACGCGTCCTCGGCAGCGGTGCGCGCTCACCAGGCCACCGCGCGAGGCGATCAAGGCGGCGCCGCCGCTTCGGTGCGCAGCTCCAAGCAGGCTCCTTGTGCCGCCCGCACTGCGCGCCACCTTGGCCACCGCCTCGGGCGCCGGACGGTCGGCCCGACCTCGCACGGGAGACGATGCCCTTGCCCACCTTCTCGGCGCGTTCCCCGGGCAGGCGCCCGTGCGCAAAAAAAAGGCGCCGGGTTGCCCCGGCACCAAACCTTGGAGATAACAATGCAGGGGTCCCGGCGCCCTGCCACCGCGGCCCATCGCGGGGCCGCAGCGGCGCGCCGTCGGTCGCCATCAGAAGTTGTGACGGACCCCCATGTAGATGTTGCGGGAGCTGCCGCTGGACGAGCCGACCAGCGTGGCCGGGGCCTGGGCAGTGCCGGTGCCCAGCACGTACTGCGACCCGTTCTTGTTGCTGATCTGTCCCACGCCGAAGTACAGGCGTGTCCTCTTGGACAGGTCGTAATCGCCGCCGAGCGAGATCCAGTTCGCGTCCCGGTTGCCCGTCAACGCAGTGTAGTCGGACCGGTCGTTGACGCGGGTGAACTGGGCAACGGCCGTGAACTGTCCGAACGGCACGCGCACGCCGAGGTTGGTCAGCCGGAATTCGCTCGTCGAAGCACCGGGCATCCGGGCGATGGCCCCGGTGCAGGTCGTGCAGGAGTTCTTCTCCACCGTCATGCCCAGGAAGAACTTGGCGAAGCGGGCGTCGTAGGAGCCGCCAACCACCATCGCCGAGACCTTGCCCGCGGCATCGTCCGGCCCCTCCTGCCGCTGGAAGCCCGCATTGAGGTCGAAGCCCCCGGCCTGGTAGCGCGCGGATGCGCCGTACCCGCGTCCGATCGTCGTCGATTTCTCACCGAAGGAGTACTGGCCGCGGAACTCGATGCCGCCCCAGCGCGGGGAGACGTAGTTGACCGCGTTGTCCTGCCGCGCCGACACCCCCATCGGCAGCACCTGGCGCTGCGTGGTCGGGCTGACGTTTCTGGTGAGCGCGAGCAGCCCGCCCGCGCCTTCCCAGACGAAGGCGTCCACACTGCTCTGGACCATGTAGTACGGAGTGGGAATGCGGCCCATCTGCAGCGTGCCGAACCGCGCATCGCTCAGGCCGACCGACGCCTCACGCCCGAACGCGCGACCGCCTTGGCCGAGCGTGCCGTCGTCGAGGTTGATGCCCATCTCGAGGCGGAAGACGGCGGCAAGCCCTCCGCCCAGGTCCTCCACGCCGCGAAAACCCAGGTTGCTTCCCGCACTTCCGCCCGACACCAGCCGATTGACACTCGAGCCCCCTGATCTCGGCGAGTCCATCCCGGCATCCACCCGCCCATACATGGTCACGCTGCTCTGGGCATTGGCTGCGCCGCAGACGCACAGCAGCGCGGCGCATGCAACCGCATGCTTGGCCATTCCATTCATAGTTGTCTCCTTCGTTGAACTTGGGGCTTGGCCCCGATTCCTCTTCTTCACATTGCGCCTGGCGTCTCATGGGAAAGCTCCACGCGCAGCCCGCCAAAGACCACATCGCTCGATGACTCGCGGGTTCATCGTGGTTCCTCCGGCTCGTTCATTATAGATAGACGACAAATCTTTTTGATAGTCGCCTAATCAAATTTTCCGGATTCGGAACGCGCGGCTGTGGCGGGCGTGCGACGCATTCACACTTGACCCGTTGGCGGCCGCGGAACACTGGCAGAGACCATCCCGCACGGCATCGGAGCCAACCCGGATTGATTGGATGATCAATGCCTCGCGGCGGACTCCGCAGCATCCCGCCGGGTTCGAATCCCGTTCTCACGCAAGGAGCAATGCACGAGCGAACATGGGAAACAGTCGATTTACAACTGATGGGTGCCCTGGCCAGCGAGCCGGTCGCACGCCTGCCTCTGCCCGCCATTCACGGGCATGCGGGCACGTCCGCCAGCGGCGTTCTTCCAAGTTCCACGCGCTGCTTATCGGGCCATCGCCGGCCCGCTGCACCGGTGCGCGAGACCGTGTTCACCGTGCAGCGGCGCACGGACATGCGGCCCGGTTGTCAGAACGGTGCGGCGTCTTCGCCAATGCCCGCGAGGCGCGATGGAAGCCGAGCGCATTGGCCATGCGGGCGCACGGCGCACCTCCGACGCGAGAGCCCCGCGCGCCCCTCGGAAGACAGGATGGCCACCGGGCGGCGCCGGTTGAACCATCGATCAACATCGGGATGGACCCTAGCTCGCCACGCCGGCTGCCACGCCGCGTTGCCTCTTCATAGGTTGACCGCGCATTCAAGCTTGATGCACATCAACCTTGTTCCTAGGATTGGGTTCTTCTTAGGGCACGTGTAGTTGCCTGCAACCGGAGACACCATGAAGAATCCATCAAGCCTCACGCGGCGCTCGCTACTCGCGACCGCCGCCATGATCGCCGCAGGCTTCGGCCACGCGGCCATCGCGCAAGAGCACTATCCCACCAAGCCGGTCACCCTCATCGTGCCCTTCACTCCCGGCGGGAGCAATGACGTCATCGCCCGCGTGATCGGCCAGCGGCTCAGCCAGATCTGGAGCCAGCCGGTCATCGTGGACAACAAGGCAGGCGCAGCCGGAAGCATCGGGACCGACCACGTGGCCAAGGCCCCTGCGGACGGCTACAAGCTGCTGATCACCAACAACAACACCATGTCCATCAATCCGGTGCTGTTGCCGAAGACGCCGTACGCCGTCGCACGCGATTTCGCCCAGGTCACGCAACTCGGCGCGGTGCCGGTCGTGCTGGTGGCGAACTCGAACGTGAAGGCCACGACCGTGAAGGAGCTCGTGGCGCTCGCGAAAGCCACTCCGGGCAAGCTCACTTACGCCTCGTCGGGCTCCGGCAGCCCGCAGCATCTGTCCGCGGAGCTCTTCAAGGCGATGACGGGCACCGACATCACCCACGTCCCCTACAAGGGCGCGGCGCCGGCCATCACCGACATGCTGGCCGGGCAGGTCGATCTGCAGTTCGGCGCCATCAACTCGCTGCTGCCGCACATCCGCACCGGGAAGCTGCGCGCGCTCGCCGTGGGTGGCACCCAGCGCGCCAGCCTGCTGGCCGATGTCCCGACCATGGCCGAGTCCGGCCTGCCCCAGTACGACAGCGAGATCTGGCTCGGCCTGGCGGCCCCCGCGGGGACCCCTGCGGCGGTCATCAAGCGGATCAACGCCGATATCACCAAGATCCTGAACGAGCCCGAGGTGAAGGAGAAGCTCGCCGAGCAGGGTATAGAGACGCGGCCGAGCACGCCGCAGGAGATGACCAAGCTCGTCGAGAAGGACACCGCGCGGTGGGCGAGCGTCATCAAGAGCGCGGGCATCAAGGCCGATTGAGCGGAGCACCCATTGAATTCGAAGCAAGCCATTCCTTTGCGCCGCGACATTCCCGCAGCGGGCGCCGGCGCCGGCAGCCTGTGGGCCAGCGACGCCATCGCGGAGATGATCCGCGCGCTCGACATCCCCTATGTCCTCCTGAACCCCGGGTCGAGCTTCCGCGGTCTGCACGACAGCCTGGTGAACCACCTCGGCAACATCGACCCGCAGATGCTGGTCGTGCTCCATGAGGAGCATGCCGTCGCGATCGCCCATGGCTACGCGAAGGTCGCCGGAAAGCCGCTGGCGGCGATCGTTCACAGCAACGTGGGCCTGATGCACGCGTCCATGGCGATCTTCAACGCCTGGGTGGACCGCGTGCCCGTGTTGGTCCTGGGCGCGACGGGCCCGGTCGATGCGGCCAAGCGGCGCCCCTGGATCGACTGGATGCACACCGCGCAGGACCAGGGCGCGCTGGTGCGCGACTTCAGCAAGTGGGACGCGCAGCCGGCTTCCGTCGCCGCGTCGTACGAGGCGCTGCTGCGGGCCAAGCAGATCGCGCTGACCGCACCCGCCGGCCCCACCTACGTGTGCTTCGATGTCTCGCTGCAGGAGACGCGCATCGATGCGATCCCGGCGCTGCCGGACGTCAGCCGCTACCAGGTTCCCTCCCCCGCCGTGCCGGGCAGCGATGAGCTGGCCAGAGCCGCAGCGCTGCTGTCCTCCGCGGCCCGCCCGGTCATTCTGATGGGGCGGGTCTCCAGGTCTAGCGAGGGCTGGCGCCAGCGCATCGAGCTGGCCGAGAAGCTGAATGCGCAGGTCCTTACGGACCTGCGCGCCGGCGCATCGTTCCCCACCGACCATCCGCTGCACGCGGCCGTGCCGGGCGTCTTCCTGACCCCGGACGCGGCCGCCACGCTGCGCGCCGCCGACGTCGTGCTGAGCCTGGACTGGTACGACCTGAACGGCACGCTGCAGCAGGCGTGGCGCAACGAGAGCGTCGGCGCCAAGGTGATCCAGGTCTCGCTCGACCACTACAGCCACCGGGGCTGGAGCATGGACCACCAGGGCCTGCCGCCGGTGGACGTGTTCATGCCGGTGGAGCCGGACGTCGCCGTGCCCCTTCTCTGCGCTGCCTGCACCGAGCGCCCTTCGGCCCTCCAGGCCCCGAAGAGCCCGATGGCCATGCCCCCGGTTCCGCAAGACGGGACGATCAGCATCGCGATGGTCGCCGACGCCCTGCGCCGGGCCGCGGGCACGCAGCCCATCACCCTGATCCGTGTGCCACTGGGCTGGAGCGGCGAGATGGGCCACTTCCGCGATCCGCTGGACTACCTGGGCATGGACGGCGGCGCCGGCATCGGCTCCGGGCCGGGCATGGCCGTCGGCGCCGCGCTGGCGCTGCGTGGAACCGACCGACTGCCCGTGCTGATGACCGGCGACGGCGACTACCTGATGGGCATGACAGCACTGTGGACCGCCGCCAATGCTGGCGTTCCCCTGCTTACCATCGTCTGCAACAACCGGTCGTTCTTCAACGACGAGCTGCACCAGGAGCGGGTGGCCCGCGATCGCGACCGCCCGGTGCAGAACCGGTGGATCGGGCAGCGCATCGGAGATCCGGACCCCGATCTGGCCGCGCTCGCGCGCGGGCTCGGGCTGCAGGGCCTCGGACCGACGGACAGCCCGTCGGAGCTCGACGAGGTCCTGGCCCGCGCCGTCGCTGCGGTGCGCGATGGAGCGACCGTCGTCGTCGACGTGCACGTCACGCCGGGCTACAGCGCCGCGATGGCCTCCGGCATGACCCGCTCCCATGAGGACCAGGAAGGAGGCCAGCCATGACAGCGGCCCCCATCGTCCTGCCGGACAGCGGCGACCTGAGCCCCTACGTCCAGCGAGTCCTGCCCCGGTCGAGCGGGCTGTTCTGGGACGGCCGCTGGCATGAAGGAGCGGACCAGGCGATCGCGACCTTCAACCCGTCCACGGGCGAGCGTCTGGCCGACGTGACCTCGGCGGGTTCGGCGGAGGTCGACGCCGCGGTCGCCTCGGCGAAGGCCGCCTTCCCGGCCTGGGCCGAGACCCCGCCCCTGCAGCGCGCGGCGCTGCTGCGGGAGGCCGCGCGCCGCGTGCGGCTGCATTCGCGGGAACTGGCGCTGCTGGACGCCGCCAACTGCGGCAATCCCGTGCGCGCCATGCAGATGGACGCGGAGATCGCGGCCACCCAGCTGGACTATTTCGCGGGGCTGGTGCTCGAGATCAAGGGCGAGACCATCCCGACCGCGAACGGCGCGCTGAACTACACGCTCAGGGAGCCGCTCGGCCCCGTCGCACGGATCTTCCCGTTCAACCACCCGTTCATGTTCGCGGCAGGCAAGATCGCCGCGCCGCTCGCGGCGGGCAACACGGTCATCCTCAAGCCGCCGGAACAGGCGCCGCTGTCGACCATCCGGCTGATGGAGATCCTGGACGGCCTGTTCCCCCCGGGGGTGCTGAACTGCATCGCTGGCGGACGCGAGACGGGTGCCGCGCTGTCCGCGCACCCGGATGTGGCCGCCGTCGCGCTTATCGGAAGCGTCGGCGCCGGCAAGGCCGTGCTGCGGTCCGCCGCGGACACGATGAAGCGCACCTTGCTGGAGCTGGGCGGCAAGAACGCGATGGTCATCTATCCCGACGCGGACCTGCGCAGCGCGGTGGAGGGGGCCGTGCGCGGCATGAACTTCACGTGGTGCGGGCAGTCGTGCGGCTCCACGAGCCGCCTGTACGTGCACCGCTCCCTGCACGATGAATTCATGCAGCGCATGGCCGAGGAACTGGCGCGCAAACACCGGCCCGGCATCGCGACCCACCTGGACACGACGATGGGCGCACTGGCGAGCCGCGCCCAGTACGACCGCGCGCTGCACTACATCCAGGCCGGCATCGACGAGGGCGCCGTGCTCCTGACCGGCGGCCACGCGGCGCGCGATGCGCAGCTGAAGGACGGCCTGTTCATCGAGCCGACCATCTTCACGGGCGTGCGGCCCGACATGCGGATCGCGCGCGAGGAGATCTTCGGCCCCGTGCTCTCGGTGTTTTCCTGGGACGACGAGGACCGGATGCTGGTCGAGGTCAATGGCACGGAGCTCGGACTGACGGCCTCGGTGTGGACCACGAGCCTGAACACCGGCCTGCGCGCCGCCAAGCGGATCCAGTCGGGCTACGTGTGGGTCAACGAGTGTTCGGTGCACATCCCTGGCGCGCCGTTCGGCGGCTACAAGCAGTCCGGCGTCGGCAGGGAGGAGTCCAAGGAGGAACTGCTGGAGTTCACGCAGCTCAAGAACGTCAACGTGAAGCTCGGCTAGAGACCATGGTTGCTCGATAGGTTGCCAAGAGGCTCGTCGTCGGCATCGTGGATTGCGCGCTTTCGTGTACCGGGCAAGATGCGACGCGCTCTCCAGCCACGATCCGTATGAACACAGGTCTTCCTTCGCCTGTCGAGCGACCACCCTGTCCAGCGCCCGGCCCGCCGGAATGCTAAAGGGGCCCGCGCCATGCGGAACGCTGGTTCCGCCGCGCCCATCCACCGTACGGCCTGCCCCCAAGCGCAACTCGCATATCGCCTCGGGAAATCTCTCCTGCGAGTAGCCGGCCAGGTCGCTCCTCGAGCCCATCGACATCTGCGGCATGACGACGCAACACAGCTCCTCGAGGTCTGGGGCCAGGGCGTCGCTCCGCCCACGTTCAGTGAGGAGGTGCAGGTGCTGTCGCGGCGGCTGGACAGCGCACAACAGGGTTCGCCCCAGCTTTCATATTGTTAGTCGATTAACAATAATGGTCGGCATGGCCTGGCCGCGCTGGGCCGTCCTCGCCAGACGCTCCGGCGACCGTCCTGCACTGCCAGAGTCGATGCCAATGCCACAGAGAACCAGGAGACAAGATGCACAACACGCCCCCCGCCTCCCGCCGGAGGTTCTTCCGCACCAGTGCTGGCATGGGTGCCGTCCTAGCCGCGGCCACCAGCACCGGCGCCTCCGGCGCCAGCACGCCCCCCCACGCCGCCGTGCGGGTGCGCAGCGGCTTTGTGGCCGGTCCTTCGACCTACTACGAGGTTCTGGAGCCGGTCGCGAAGACCCGCAAGCCGCCCATGGTGCTGATCCACGGCGGGGCGCACACCGGCTCCTGCTACATGGCGACCGCCGATGGCCGCCCGGGCTGGGCGCCCTTCTTCGCAGCCCAGGGCTACCAGGTGGTGGTCCCTGACTGGGCAGGCACCGGTCGCAGCGGCTACATCCCCTACGACGACCTGTCGGGCGAGACGGTCGTGAAGGGCCTTGGCAAGGTGCTGGCCACGCTGGACCGCCCGGCGATCGTCATGACGCATTCGATGTCGGGCCCCTTCGGCTGGAAGCTGCTCGAACTCTTCGGCGACCGCATCGTCTCCCTGGTGGCAATCGCACCTGGCGGGCCGGCCAACGTCAGCGCGCCGACCGAGTTCCTGTCCAGCACGTCGGACGACGTGGAAGTCCGCTTGGCACCCGGCGCTCCGGTGCTCAAGCTCAGCCGCAAGCTGCCCTTCGTTGCCGAACCGGGCTGGGCCACGAAGAAGCTGGTCGGCAGCAGCACGCGCTTCCCGCGCGAGCACCTGGACAGCTACCTGGCCAGCCTGACCGTCATTCCGCCCCGCCTGCTGCTAGAGCGGGTGAACTATGAGAACAGCGCGCCCCGTGTGACCGACCCCTCGGGCTACAAGGGCAAGCGCGTGGCCCTGATCATGGGCACCAACGACGCGGACCACACGGCCGCCATCGACAAGCCCATCGTCGACTGGCTGAACGACATCGGGGCGCGCGCGGAATTCATTCCGCTGGGCGACCGGGGCATCCAGGGCAACGGCCACATGATGATGATGGAGAGCAACAGCGACCAGTTGGCAGCCGGTATTGCCGCCTGGCTGCAGACCGGCAAATTCAGCGCCTCGGCGTCCTAGTACCTCCGGGCAGTGCTCAGGCCAACTCCGCCGTGATCCAGCGGCGCAGGCTGTTGGAGTAGGCCAGGTCGGTGACGCGCGGCAGGTCTTCCACCCGCACCATGCCCTCTTCCAACCACCACCGCGCGGACGCACCGCTTAGCAGGCGGCAGCGCAAATGCGGAGTGGCCATCGCCGTCATCGGGGCTGCCCCTCGCAAAGAGGGAGACGCACGAGTTCGCAGCGGCAGGCCGGTTGCCGCGGGCCCGCAATGCCCGGCGTCCAGTCCGCTCCTCCAGAGGATCGCCTCTCGGCTCCGAGCGACACAGGGCGGCGCTAGCGACGCGCACGGGCCCTGCCACGCTCATGGGCGGGGGACGTAACGGGCGCGCGGCCGCCAGAGGCCGGTCACGCCGCGCTGCTCCTGCACATGCGCAGCCCAGCCGGCCATGCGCGCCACCAGGAAGAAGACCGCTGCCGACCAGACGGGAAGCCGGAGCGCCCGCACCAGGCAGACGACGGCGAACTCATGCCTTGGATGGTCCGCGAGATTCTCCTTCGCCCAACCGACGAAGTCGGCGACCTGTCGCATGTTGAAGGAGTCGTCAGCCAGTTCGGTGGCGATGGCGAGCAGGTGCTTCGCGCGCGGGTCGCCGCCCAGGTAGAGCGGATGCGTGAAGCCGGGGATCCGCTGCGCCCGCTGGTGCAGGCGCAGGGCCTTGTCGCGCAGCGCCGTCGCGGACGGCCTTGCGGTGAGGAACCGGTCCACGACCGCATAGTGCCCGGCGATCTCGGTCCCGGCGCTTGCGCAGATGCCCACGGCAATGCAGTCGAAAAGGTTCGCGCCTCCCGAGGCAGCCGCCCGGACGGCCAGGGTGCCCGGCGGCAGTTCGTGGTCCGCGAGGAGCACGAGCAGCGCGTTCACCGCGCGGATCCGCGCTGGCGTGGTTTCGCATCCGAAGGACCGGATCAGCGTCGAAGCGATCGATTCGGAGCGCTCCGGCAGCGTCAGCGCGCGGGCCGGGCCGACGCATCCCAGCGCTTGCGCCACGGCACAGATCAGCAAGCGCGCCTCTTGCACGACGCCCGCGTCCAGACCCCCACCGCCCGACATCCTGCGGCTGCGCTCCAACTGGAGAGCCAGCATCGCGAGCGATCCGTACACGCGGTGAGGATCGGTACCGTGCAGTATCCGCAAACCGGCCTCGCGGGCCAGTGCCTGGTCGCGCGGAGGGATTCTCCAGGCGCCGGCCCTCGCGACATCGAGAGGAGCGCCCCAGAGCAATTCGCAGACCCGCTCGAACGGAACGCCTTGCCGCGCGAGGTCGCAGGCCAAGTAGCCCCGGTAGGCTGGACCCGCCTCGGTGATTTCCGTGATACCGCTGCTGACGATGGGCGGCCCATGGTCCATCGCACCGGCTGCCGCCGCGGCATGGCCTGCACGGGCGGCCGCGCGCGCCATGACCCGTTCGATGTCCGAGCGGCTGTACAGGTGCGCCTTCGTTCCGGGCTGGGGCACGCTGCGGATGGCCCCCCTGCTCACATAGGCGTAGAGCGTCTGCGGGCGGACGCCCAGAAGGGCAAGACTGGCTTTCGCATCCAGGAAATCCGGCTGCCGGCACGACGTGGGATCGGGGCATGTGCTCATGTGGGCTCCGCGCGATTCCAGCGTTCGACGGCACGTAAATCCCGAAACCGCGCTATGTCTCCGTAGGTCTAATCATTAGGTCTCTAATTATCTCACAGGCTGCCAGGCAGAAGACGGCGGCACTGGCCCGGCGGGTTCCGGCGTGCGTTCCATGGGGCATCCATGCCACTCGCCTGTGGCGCGCGGGGTCCACTGGGTGGCATCGTCGACTCGTCGACCCACATCGAGACCGATGCGGCGCGGCTGGCCGCTCGGGCGCACTGCGCCGCGGCGGGACCGATGCATTTGAGGGATTGGGGAGAGCGTGGCACTGCCGCGAGGCGCGGTGCGCTTCCATGGCGCGCCGCACCCAGGGCGCGGCCATCGGCAGCGCGGGCTACGGTCTTGCGGATGACTGAGCGGCGCCTGTCCGCTTCGGATCATCCTGAATGCACTCGTCGCTCGCCAGGTTGTCGATGATCTTCAGCAGCGAGCGCCGCACGATGCTGATGTGGGCATCCGTCAGGGATCTGATGGCGAGCGCGTTGACCTCCTCGGCCAAGGGCACGAGCTTCGCCTTGAGGCGCTTGCCCGCCGGCGTCAGGAAAACGTAGATGCTCTTGCGGTTGTCGGGACGCTGCTTTCGCAGGACGTACCCGAGCTCCTCCATGGCCTTCAGGGCGATCGCCGTGGTGGGCGCCATCACACCGGCCTCCGCGCTCAGTTCTGCCTGGGTGAGCCCATCCTTCTCCCAGAGAATCCGCAGGAAGGTCCAATGGCCGAGTTGGACGTCGTGGCGCGCAAGACGGGTCTGCAGCGATCGAAGAAAGGAGCGCGTCGCGTCCTTCACCAGATGCGCTAAACGGTCGTCGGGAACGCCCTCATGCCAGTGCTGCAGCATACGGCTCGCTACCTCCGCCGACTCTTTCCCTGCCTTTTTTGCCAATTTTCATTCCTCAATGCATCCCAACGGACGCTCTGCCCGGCCGACCCCCTGCAAGACAGCGGCGATCGGCGTACATGAACGAGCCGACGGACACGAAGAAGCGGGAGGAGGTTGAAAAGGTGCTGCCCAGGCCAAGCGGACCGCACAAATATAGCACCGTACATTCTGCTGTTCTCAGTAGGCGGCATGCTGATCCAGATCACAAAACCATGCGGTTGCACGGGCAATGCCGGGACGATGCCCAACGCCTTCGTTCTGGCAGGCCATAGACTTTTCGCCCCGCGTCGCACGCTTGGCACCAGGCTACGCGCGCACTTCGGCGCGTCAACCTTCAGCGAGCGGCTTCCCGTCCGCTCGAGACAGCGGCGGCCGATTGGCTTCAGCGCCCCGCTCCGCGGCTGCGCCGCCCGGGATGCGCGTGCGGGAGTTGCGCACCTCTTGACCAGACCACGGTGCCTGCGACACGCGGCCCGCAGCTTGCGCCTGCGGGTATCGCGAACTGCCGGTCCCGGCGGCATCACCGCCCCCGCCGAGGAGGTCTATGCCGCCCCTGCCAAGGGGCCTGTGCCGCCGATGCTGCTTCGGTCCTTCTCCGGCGCCGGCCGGGAAACTGCAGTTTTTCCCGCCGCGTCATGCCGGCTGCAGGCCAACGTGCTGGTGCCCCAGCGCGTCCACCGAGTCCACCCCCAACAAGCCCATGACGCGGTCCGTCTCCTGCAGGAGGATCTCGAGCGCGCGACTTGCGCCGGCCTCCCCCGCCGCAGCCACGCCGTACAGGGGCGCCCGGCCCAGCAGCACGCCGCGCGCGCCAAGGGCGAGGGCCTTGACGATGTCGGAGCCCCGCCGAAAGCCGCTGTCGACCAGGACGGGCATGCCCCCGGCAGCGGCGGCGACCGAGGGCAGCATGTCCAGCGTGGCGGGCAAGCCGTCAAGGCTGCGCCCGCCATGGTTGGACACCACGACGGCGTCCGCCCCATGGGAGGCGGCCAGGCGCGTGTCGTCCGCGGTGAGGATGCCCTTGACCACCAAGGGGCCCGCCCACTGCGAGCGAAGCCAGGCGACATCCTCCCAGCTGTAGAACGGATTGCGCTGCGCGCGGGTATAGGCGGCCAGCGCGTACGCGTCGGAGCCCGGTGGCAGGAACTCAGCCAGGTTCTCGAAGCGCGGCATGCCGCGGGCGAACCATGTGGAAACGACCCATCGCGGATGGGTCGCCGCGTCCCAGACGATGCGCGGAGAGAAATGCAGTGCATGGGCGAATCGGTTCCGCACATCCCGCTCACGGTTGCCCGGGATCAGCGAATCGACCGTGACCATGAGCGCGCAGTAGCCGGCCGTGTGTGCGCGCGCCAGCAGCCTGGTCGCGACCTCGCGTCCGCCCCACGGATAGAGCTGGAAGAACTTGGGTCCAGCCGATGCCCTGGCCACGGCCTCGATGTCGTTGTTCGAGCCGGCGGACAGCGAGAACGCCACGCCCGCCGCTGCGGCCGCGCGCGCCAGCATGAGGTCCGCGTCCGGCACGTAGATGCCGTTGAGGCCCGTCGGCCCGATCATGAAGGGCGCCGCGAGCCGCTGCCCGAACAGCGTGATGGACAGGTCGCGCGAGCCCTTGCCCGTGACCATCCGCGGCAGGAGGTGATAGCGGTCGAAGGCGGCGCGGTTGCGCCGCAGCGTCACTTCGTCCTCCGCGCCGCCTTCCAGGTAGTCCCAGATCACCTGCGGCAGCCGCCTCTTGGCCAGCCGGCGGAGATCCTCGATGTTGACGACCGACGGAGGCTGCAGTTTGCGGTGTGAATGCATGCGCCTCGCCTACTCCGCGCGGATTCCCGCCGCCTGGATGATCGGCCGCCAGCGCGCGATCTCGCTGGTGATCAGGTCCATGAACATCTGCGGCGGCCCGGGCGTGACGTCGACGCCCTGCGATTGCAGGCTCGCGCGCGTGGAAGGGTCGGCCAGGGCCTTGTTCAGCGCCGCGGTCAGCTTGGCGACGACCGTGTCGGGCGTGCCCGCCGGCGCCATGATCCCGTACCAGGCGCTGGCTTCCACGCCGGGCAGCCCGGCCTCGCCGGGGGTCGGCACGTCCGGCAGGGCCGGGGAGCGCTTCTCGCCCATGACGGCCAGCGCCTTCACGCGGCCGGCCTGGATCTGCGGCAACGCCGACACGAGCGGCTCGAAGATCACCTGGATCTGGCCGGCGATGAGGTCCGTGATGGATCCCGCGCTGCCCTTGTAGGGCACATGCGTCATCTGGATGCCCGTGCGCAGCTTGAATAGCTCGCCCGCCAGGTGATGGGCGGAACCCGTGCCGCTCGAGCCGTAGTTCACGGCGGTGGGCTGGGCCTTGGCGCGCTCGACCAGGTCGCGCAGCGACCCCGCCGGGAAGGCCTTGTTCGCAATCGCCACGAGGGGCATCATGCCGATCTGCCCCACCGGCCGGAAATCCTTCACGGGATCAAACGGGAGCTTGTCGTACATGCTCGCCGCATAGGCGTGCGCCGAGGGCGTCACGATCAGCGTGTAGCCGTCGGCCGGAGACTTCGCGACGATGCCGGCCGCGAGCGTGCCGGCGGCCCCGCCCCGGTTCTCGACGATTACGGGCTGCCCCAGCGAATCCCCCATCTGCTGGATGAGCGACCTGGCGATCACGTCCGTGGGGCCGCCGGCCGGCGCGCCCACGAACAGGCGGATCGGCTTCGTGGGGTAGGCGGCGCTCTGCGCCTGGGCGCTCGGCTGCAGCTGCAAGGCCAGGCTCGCGACGACGAGCGACAGCATGCGAAATCTCATGAGGTATCTCCTGAATGGTTCTTGGAAGCGGAAAGGATCCCGGCGCTTGCGCCCGGCCGGGTGCCTCCGGGGCGATCCCGGATGCTCGGTCCAGCGGACTGGCCCGCCGACCTGGGAACAAGCGAAGCGCCGCCCGCGGCACGCGTGGGGAAGGTGGCCGGCTGCATGACGGCACGCTCCTAGTCAAGCACCCGCCTCTGCAGCGTGTCCCGCACCAGTGTCCGCAGCCAGCGGTGCGCCGGATCCTCGTGCTGGCGCCTGTGCCATATCTGGATCACCTCCACGCTGGGCGATGCGAACGGCAGCGGCAGGGCCGCGATGCCTTCCTTGCCCTCGAACGCGCCGGCGAGGTCCATGGGAATGATGGCCGTCAGGCCGGTCTGCGGGATGATGGTCAGCAGGCCGAGGTAGTGGGGAATCGTGGCCACCACGTTGCGGTGGATACCCATCGCGGCCATGGCCTTCTCGATGACCTCCTGGCTGCGGCCTTCCGTTCGCACTGCGATGTGGAGCGCCGACTGGAAGGAAGCGAGGTCCAGCTCGCCGCGCGCGGCGAATTCCTTGTTGCCCGTGATGCACATGAACCCGCTGTTGCGCAGGAGCCGCTGCTGGAAGACGCCGCCGTTCTTAATGTCGGGGAAGTACCCGATCGCGAGATCGACGCCCCCCGATTCCAGCCCCTCCTCCAGCTTCTCCACGATCGGCGAGACCGTCCGCAGCCGCACGCACGGCGCCTGCTTGCGCACGGCATTGATCACCATCGGCAGATAGCAGGTCTCGCCGACATCCGTCATGCAGATCGTGAACAGGCGCGACGAGGTGCGCAGGTCCAGCGCCACCTTGGAGAAGATCTGGCGGCGTGCCAGCTCGAGGGCCTGGCGGATGGGCTCCGCGACTTCCAGCGCCTTTGCCGTCGGCTGCATCTCGTTCTTGACGCGCACGAACATGGGGTCGTCGAACGCCTTGCGCATCTTCGACAGCGCGTGGCTCATCGAGGGCTGGCTCAGCTGCAGCCGCTCGCCGGCCTTGGAGACGCTGCGGGTCTCCATGAGCGCCTCGAAGACGACGAGCAAATTGAGGTCCTCGTGGGACGGTTGCATCTTGGCCTACCCTTTGGCTGGATCGATGGGAATCTCCCCGGTCTGGCGCGGCGCGCCATGAAACCCGGGCCGCCGCGAGGTGCGGGCCGTGGCGCCTGGACCGCCCCCGGCGGCCCGCACGCGCCGGTGCCTTCTCCGGCCACGGCCTGCACGCGGAGCGCCACGGCGCACGCAAGGGCGCCGCCTCAGCGCAGCAGCTCCACGTCCTTGCCCGAGCCCGCCGACTCGAGCAGCGCCAGGCACACCTCCAGCGTGGAGCGCGCCCATTCGCCGTCATGCAGCGGCGCGGTCCCGTTCACCACGGCCTCGTACAGTTCGTCGATGACCTCGAAGCGGGGCACCGCGGGCCGGCCCAGCGGCCGCCGCTCCTTCGTGAGGTCCCCGTACACGCAGACGCTGTCGGGCAACGGACGGATATCGCCGCGCTCGCAGGACACCACGACCGGCCCGAAATGCTGGTGCCACGCCGGCGGCGCGCCCGCGGACGCGGGCACGTAGCCGGGCCCGCCATAGGTGCCGGCCGCCTTCAGGCGCGCCTCCTCCTCCGGCGAACCCACGGTCGCCAGCTTGCGGCGCGCGGCGCCGTACGCCTCGGGCGACTTCTCGGCGCCCATCTCGCCGATCCAGCCGCACCATTCGTCCGAGTCGAAGTGCCCGTAGCCGTTGTAGCTGACGCTGGCGAACGCCCCGCCCTCGAACCACAGCAGGGCCGAATAGGCGCCCTGGGTCGGGCGCCTGGGGTCCCAGTCGCCTGTGATCGCGCGCACCCGGCTGACCCGCGTGCCGGCCAGCAGGCGCACGATGTCGACCTGGTGGGCGGCCTGGCTGAACACCACGCCGCCGCCCTCCTCCGTGCGCAGCTCCTCGGGACGCCGCGGCCGGTAGAGGAAGTCGGTGTAGTTGAGCGCGTGGATCATGCGCACCCGCCCGAACTCACCGCCCAGGGCGATCTCGCGCGCGCGCAGGTACGGCGTGTCGAAGCTGTGGCAGTGGCCGACGATGAGGTGCACGCCGGCGTCCCGGCAGTCCCGGATCATCGCGTTGCAGTCGCCGAGGGACAGCGCCATGGGCTTTTCCACGAGCACGTGCTTGCCGTGCCGGGCGGCGATGCGCGCCTGCTCCGCGTGGAACTGGTGCGGGCTGGCGATGTAGATCGCCTCGACGTCCGGGTTGGACGCCAGGCCCTCGATGTCCGGGTACACCGGCGCATCGAAGTCGCTCGCGAAGCGCTCGCGCGCCGGCTCGCGCGGGTCGCAGGCCGCCACCAGCCGCACGCGCGCGTCGCGCTGGAGCGTGGGCAGCATGAGCGTGAAGGCGCGGCCGAGTCCGGCGACGCCGAGTCGAAGTGGGCGGCCGGCGTTCACAGGTCGATCACCAGTTCGTCGGACTTGGCCCGGGAGACGCAGATCATGATCTGGCTGTCCATCTCCTCGGGCAGGAGCACCATGTCCCGGTGGTCGGCCTCGCCGCTCAGCAGCTTCGTGCGGCAGGTGCCGCAGGTGCCGCTCTCGCACGAGGACGCCGCGTTGCAGCCGTGCTCGTGGAGGACCGACAGGATGGACTTGCCGACGGGTACCTCGAACGCCGCGCCCGTGCTGGCCAGCTTCACAATGAAAGGCTTGTCGTCGGGCCGCACGCCCCCGCCCTCGTTGAAGCTCTCGAAATGCACGTTGGCCGGCGACCAGTGGCCGGTCATGTCGCGCACCGCCTCCATCAGCGCGCGCGGGCCGCAGCAGTATACGTGGGCCGTGTTGGGCTTCTCCAGCACCGGCCAGAGGTCGAAGGCGCGCGCGGGGTCCCCGTGGCTGTGGTGCAACCGCACGCGGCTCTTGAGCTCGGGCGCGCCGAGCTCCTCGCGGAAGGCCGCGGTCTCGGGAAAGCGCGTCAGGTAGATGAGCTTCCACGGCGCGGGCGGCAGCTCGCCGAACGAGCGGATCATGGACAGGATGGGGGTGATGCCGATGCCGCCCGCGATGAAGAGGTAGCCCTTGGCGTTCTCGACCAGCGGGAAGGCGTTCGAAGGCAGCGACGTGGGCAGCGTATCGCCCTCATGCAGTTCCTCGTGCATGGAGAGCGAGCCGCCCTGCCCCTCGGGATCGCGCTTGACGGCGATGACGTAGCGGTGGCGCTCCGCGGGATCGTTGCACAGCGAATACTTGCGCAGCATGCCGTTGGGGGCCTGGACCTTGACGTGCGATCCCGGCGTGAACGGCGGCAGCGCGCTGCCATCGGGCTGTACCAGCTCGAAGCTGCGGATGTCGCGCGCCACGTCGAGGATCCGCGCCACGCGCAACGGCATCTGCGTGTCGGAATGGGTTGGGGGTGGGGTAACCGTCATGACGCGCGACTACTCGGCCTTCAGCTGGGCCCGCGCGGCGGCGTCGGTCACCTGGGCCTTCTCTGCACGCAGTGCCCGCGCGAGTTGTTCGGGCGTTCCGCCCGCCGGGTCGACGCCCGCGGTGCGCAGCTGCTCGATGACCTCGGGGACCTTCACGATCCTGTTGATCTCGGCATTGACCTTGGAGATGACCTCGCTCGGCGTACCGGTCTTCGCCAGCACCGCGACCGTGAATGCGAAATCGAAGCCGGGGATTTTTTCCGCCAAGGCGGGCATCTGCGGTGCCAGCGGGGAACGCGTCGTCGAATTGGTGGCCAGAAGGCGGGCCTGGCCCGACTTGACGAAGCCCATGAGCGACGGCGGCGAGGCGAAGACCATGTCCACCTGTCCGCCGATCATCGCGGGGACCGAGACGGCGCTGCCCCTGAACGGAATGTGCGTCATCGAGATGCCCAGGCGCGCATTCATCGCCTCCATCGTCAGGTGGTGGATGCTGCCGTTGCCGGCGGAGCCGTAGTTGAGGCCCCCTGGCTTCGCCTTGGCCAGCGCGACGAGTTCGTCCAGCGTGTTCGCCTTGACGTTCGCGTTGACGGCGAGGAACAGCGGGGCCTTGCCGACGAGGGCGATTGGCACGAAGTCGGTGCTGGCGTCGTAGGTGATCTTCTTGTTGATCAGCGGCGTGATCGAGAGCATCGGCCCGTCGGTCACCAGCAGCGTGTAGCCGTCAGCCGGGGACTGCAGGAGCGTGGAGGCGGCGACCGAGCCACCCGCGCCGGGCCGGTTGTCGACGTAGACCGCCTGGCCCAGCGTGTCGCCCAGCGACCTGGCGATGATCCGCGCCACGGTGTCGGGAAGGCCGCCGGCGGCATAGGGAACGACCAGCTTGATGGCGCGGTTCGGATAGGCCTGGGCATGGGCCAGGGCGCCGAAGGCGAGTTGGGCGATGCAGGCCAGGCCGACCAGCCAGGCGGGGATCTTGTGCTTCATGGGGTTGTCTCCAGTTGTGGGTGGTGCGGAATCAGATGCTGTAGGTCTCGTAGGTCGCGGGGTGGAAGAGCTCGCCGACCGGCACGTGGCGCGACGACAGGCCCTGCTCGTAGTGGGTCCGGACGAAGGTCTCCAGCGTCCGGGCCGAGGCCGCCACGCCGTACGACCAGAAGTCGTCGCCCATCGCCTCGCGGGCGGCCTGCAGCTGCTCCTCGACGAAGGGCAGCGTGACCTTGGTGGCCGAGGTGTCCGACAGCAGCTCCAGCGCGGCGGCCTTGGACTGGGTGAAGGCCTTGACGAGCGCGGCGGGAAGCCAGGGGTGCTTGGCGGCGAGCTCCTTCCTGACGGCGGCCACGTGCATGATCGGGAACACGCCCGTGCGCCGGTAGTAGTCCTTGGCCACCGCGGTAGGGTCGTCGAACAGCCAGCCGATGTCCGGGTTCGCGAGCGTCGCCCGGCTCGGGGGGCGCGGCGCCATGAAGCCGTCGATCTCGCCGCGGTCGAGCATCTGCGAGATCGTCACCCCCTCGGGCGCCTGCTCGATCCGGACGTCTTCCGGCAGCTGCAGCTTGACCTTCTCGGGCCGTCCCGGCGTCTCGATGCCCCCGCGGACCCAGGTCACATCGGAGGGGCGCACGCCGTAGTCGTCCTGCAGGATCGAGCGCGCCCAGACGTTGGCGGTGAGCTGGTACTCGGGCAGGCCGATGCGCTTGCCCTTCAGGTCGGCCGGCTCCCGGATGCGGTCCTTGCGCACATAGATCGACGTGTGCCGGAACGCCCGCGAGAGAAAGACCGGCAGCGCGATGTAGGGGCACTCGCCGCGCGAGTGCTTCACCAGGTAGCTGGAGAACGAGAGCTCGGTGATGTCGAAGTCGACGCTGCGCATCGCCCGGAAGAACATCTCCTCGGGATTGAGGAGCATGTACACGGGATCGACGCCGTCGATCTGGACGCGGCCGTCGAACAGCGCGCGGGTGCGGTCGTAGTCGCCCATGGCGACGGAGAGTTGGAGTTTGCTCACGGGATCAGGACTTCACGGAATAGGAGGGTTCGAACTCGGGGCGATCCTGGCCGTCCAGCCAGACATAGCGGGTCTCGTAGGTGCGCCAGTCGGTCGTCTTGGGGACGATGGCCTGGAAGGAACAGACGGCCGGCGTGGCCGCTTCGGCGCCGGTGCCGATCGCTGGCGCGCCCTCGTCGAAGGCCTTGACCGCCTCGAGCATCTGCTTGCGGAACTCTACGATCGCCAGGTCGCTGGCGCCGAGCCGGTCGTGCGTGCGGTCGGCGATCGGGCCCATGGTCAGCCACATCGCGACGTCCTGGTTCGGGAACCCGGTGATGCCGGTGAAGTTGCCGGCCTTCATGGCGTTGCGGTCCTGCCAGAACTTGTTCGCCTCGTTGCGCAGGGGACGGTAGCTCTGGTCGAGGTCGACGCCGACCGTCTGGCGCAGGAACCTGCGCCAGGTCTCGGTCTCGGGCGTCTGCGACGGATGGCCCCAGGCGATGAAGTAGAACGCCGTGTTCGTGTCGTCCATCGGCACGTTGACGTTGGCCACGTTGTAGAGGTTGTTGGGCGGGATCAGGGCCGTGGCCGGGGCCACGAAGACCGTCGAGCGCACGTAGTCGTTCTCCGCGGCGTTTGTGATCGGGCGGCGCAGCGCGGCATAGCGAAAGCCGAAACCGGTGCGCTGCACCTGCATGCGCGGCGCCTTGTCGGTGGAGGGGCGCAGCCAGGTCTTGTCCGTGGCCTTCGCGCCGTCGACGCGCGCGGGGACCATGTCGGAGGAGTGAAGGCTAGAGCTGTGCGCGGAATCGATGGCACCCTCGAGGATCTGCGCCCAGTTGCAGGGCAGCAGCACCTTCGCGATGCTCACCCGCGTGTCCGCCGTCGGCGCCCACGGCGGCGGCTGGAACTCGGGCATGGTCTCCTTCGGCCCCATGTAGGCCCACACCATGCCCGCCCATTCCTGGGTCGGATACGCGGTGTGCTTGACCTTGTCGACCATACCGCTCGAAGCCGGCTCGGAAGCCATCTCCAGCACGTTGCCTTCGACGTCCATCTTCCAGCCGTGGTAGAGGCAGCGCAGGCCGCCCTCCTCGTTGCGGCCGTAGACCAGCGACGCACGGCGGTGGGGGCAGTACTCATCCATGACCCCGACTCGGCCCTCGCTGTCGCGGAAGACCACGAGGTCCTCGCCGAACGCGCGCGCCTTCACCGGCGTGCCGTCGGGTTCGCTCACCTCCTCCACGAGGCAGATGGGCATCCAGTGGCGCCGCATCAGGCGCCCCATCGGGGCGTCGCCTTCGACGCGGCAGAGCAGTTCGTTTTCTTCGTGAGTCATCATGGTGTCATCTCATCTATCAAGGGTGGTTGATCCAGGGGGTTGAACTATCAGGCCAGGGCGGCCTCGGATTTGCGGCCCACGCGCAGCACCACGGGCTTGGCGCCGTGCTGCAGCTTGCAGAGCCAATGGGTGAGTGCCGAGTCGAGGTGCTGGACATGGGGCGGAAACCAGGCCGCCAGCGCGTCCGCCACGCGGCGGACCACCTCGACCTCCCCGCGCTCCAGCCGGGCGCGCACACCGCGCAGCGTGGACAGCACCGCCTCGTGCTCGCTGATGTGGCAGTCGCGCGGCGGAAACGCCGTCGTGCGCATCAGCTCGTTCTCGGCCGCGAAGTGCGTGGCCGCATGCTCGAGCACCGCGTCCAGCGCCTGCGCCATCTCGGGCGCGGCGGCGCGGCGCATGCGCTCGATCAGTTCGGCCAGTTGCTCGTGCTCGCCGTCGATCGCGGCATGCCCGAGCAGTAGCGAGTCTGACCAGATCGGCGCCGGGGTTTCAGTGGGGTTCATGACGGGGAGTGACGGCACCGCTGGCGGCGCCTCGTTTTGTTAGTTGCCTAAAGATTCTAGGGGCGCGCGTTGATCCAGGCAACGGTTTTCCCTACGGGGTTTCCCTAGAATCATTTGGTCTCTAATAATTTTGTAAACTCGGTCCCGGTGTGCGCGCATGGCCATGGGCCCGAGTGCGCGCGCGCCGAATCTGCCGACGTGCCCCCTCCTCCGGCCGCGCGCATGCCGCGGGGCCGCTGGCCGTCGACCGGCGCGACGGCCCCGGGGGCGGCGCGGCCTCCCCAGGATGGACAAAGGATCGAAAGTGACCGAGAGAGAGTTTGCGAAGCAGGTGCGCCAGGACGTCGAGCGCGCACTGGACGAGGATGTCGGCCCGGGAGACCTGACCGCGGAACTGGTGTCGGCGGCCGCCCGCGCCACGGCCACCATCACCTGCCGCCAGGCGGCGGTCGTCTGCGGCCGGCCCTGGGTCGAGGAGATACTGCGCCGCCTGGCGCCGACGGCGCGGGCCGACTGGCGGGTGCCCGACGGCGGCGCCTGCGTGCCCGGCCAGTCCGTCGCGGTGATCGAAGGCGTGGCGCGCGAGCTCCTCACCGCGGAGCGCACCTGCCTGAATTTCCTGCAGACGCTCAGCGGCGTGGCGACCAAGACCGCCCGCTACGTCAAGGAGGTCGAAGGCACGCGCGCGGCGGTCCTGGACACGCGCAAGACCATCCCCGGCCTGCGCGCCGCGCAGAAGTACGCCGTTCGCTGCGGCGGCGGCCAGAACCACCGGATGGGCCTGTACGACGCCGTCCTGATCAAGGAGAACCACATCGCGGCAGCGGGCGGCCTGACGGCCGCGTTCCGCGCGGCGCAGGCGCTCAAGGGCCGCGTGGCCTTCATCCAGGTGGAGGTCGAGACGCTGCGGCAGTTGCAGGAAGCGCTCGACGCGGGCGTGGACATGGTGCTGCTGGACAACATGCCCCTGGAGACCGTCCGTGAAGCGGTGCGGCTGGCCCAGGGCCGCTGCAGCCTGGAGGTCTCCGGCGGCGTCACCTTCGAGACGCTGCGGGCCTACGCGGAGACCGGCGTCGACCGCATCTCCGTGGGCGCGCTGATCAAGGACGTGACGGCCGTCGACTTCTCGATGCGCTTCAGCGAGCGGCCGCTGGAGGCCTGAGCCGGGACCGCGTCGCGTCGGCGCGCATGCCGGCGACCGGACGGGCCCGTGCGCCGGGCCGTGGCCCGCATACGCCCCCGGTACCGGCGCCCCGCCGCCATCAGAGCAGGAACACGCCCTTGCCGCCCACGCCCTGGTCGAACAGCCGGTAGGCCTCCTCGGCCCGGTCCAGCGTCCAGCGGTGGGTGTACAGCTGGCCGACGTCGAGCCCCTTGGCGGCGACGAAGGCGGCGCACTCGGCCTGGCCGGTCGTCGAGAACGTCCACGACCCCATGACCGTCATCTGGCGGCGCAGCAGCTCCGGACTGACGTTGATGCGCACCTCGCCGCCCTCGCCGACGAAGCAGCAGGTCCCCCAGGTCTTGGCCGCACGGATGGCCGCGCTGCGCGCGGATGCCGCCCCCGAGGTCTCCAGCGACTTGTCGACGCCCTGCCCGCCGGTCAGCTCCAGGATGGCTTCTGCGACATCGCCGTCGCCCGACGGGGCGAAGGCCACGTCGGCGCCCAGTCGGCGTGCGTGCTCGAGCCGCTGCTCGTTCGTGTCGATGGCGATGACGCGCGCATTCATGGCCCGCGCGAACTGCGTGGCCGACAGGCCGACGGGCCCCTGCCCGAAGATGGCGATGGTGTCTGCCGCGGACAGGTGCATGCGCCGCAGCGCCTGGTAGGCGGTGCCGGTTCCGCAGGCGATCGCCGCGCCGGCCTCGAAGCTCAGCGAATCCGGCAGCGTGACCACGGTGTTCGCCGGCACCTTCAGGTAGGGCGCGTGGCCGCCGTCGTCGTTGTTGCCGTACACGCGCACCATCGGCTGGACGTTGCGGCACAGCTGCTGCCAGCCGGTGCGGCAGTGCGCGCAGGCGTTGCAGCCCTGGTAGTGGTGCACCATGACCCGCTGCCCGACCCGCGCGAGCTGCGCCGGCACGGCCGAACCGACCGCGCAGACGATGCCCGCGGGCTCGTGGCCGGCGATGGGCGGGCGGCCGATCAGCGATGGCATGTAGGCAGGCTGGTCCAGCGGCCTGCGGTAGTTCTGCAGGTCGGTGCCGCACATGCCGGACGCCTTCATCTCGATGACGACGTCCAGCGGCCCGGGCGTCGGGTCCGGCACCTCGAGGTACTCGATCTTGCGGTTCCCGGGAAATACGACACCTCTCATCGTGGCTCCTATGCGATGGATCTGTGGCTGTGCGGCCGGGAGGGTGCCTAGGCCTTGAAGGCGAACGGGTCGCGCACCTCGTCGCCGAGCTCGCACCAGACGCTCTTGGTCTGCAGGTAGTGGTTCACGGCCTCGGTGCCGTTGACGCGCCCGATTCCGCTGGACTTGTAGCCGCCGAAGGGCGAATTGAAGGCCAGCGTGCGGTAGGTGTTGAGCCAGACCGTTCCCGCCTCGAGCCGCCGCGCCATCAGGTGCGCGCGCCGGAAGTCCTTGGTCCACACCCCCGCGGCCAGCCCGAACTCCGAATCGTTGGCCAGGGCGAGGACCTCGTCGTCGTCTTCGAAGGGCATGACCGCGAGGACCGGCCCGAAGACCTCCTTGCAGATCACCGGATTGGCCGCATCCGCCCCGCCCAGGATCGTGGGCGCGAAGAAGTAGCCGCCGTCGAAGCCTGGCACCGCCAGGCGTTCGCCCCCGCAGAGCACGCTGGCCCCTGCGGCCACGGCCTCGCGCACGATGGCCTGGTCCTTGTCCAGCTGGGCCTTGCTCGCGACGGGCCCCATCTGGGTGGCCTGCGCCAGCGGGTCGCCGACCGCGATCCGGCCCGCCCGCCGCACCAGGCGGGAGACCAGTTCGTCGTAGATGCGGCGGTGGATGTAGGCGCGCGAGCCCGCCACGCAGGTCTGGCCCGCCGCCGCGAAGATCCCGGCCAGCACCCCGATTTCCGCGCGGTCGATGTCGGCGTCCTCGAAGACGATGTTCGGGCTCTTGCCGCCCAGCTCGAGCGTGCACGGGACGAGCTTCCTGCCCGCCTCGGCGGCGATGGCCCGTCCCACGTCCGTGCTGCCGATGAAGGAGATCTTGCGGACCTGCGGGTGTCCGACGAGCGCCTCCCCGGTTTCCCTCAGCCCCGTCACGACGTTGAGGACGCCGGGGGGGATGCCGACGCTTTCCGCCAGCCGGGCGATCTCGATCGCCGAGGCCGACGTCACCTCGCTGGGCTTGACGACGATGGTGTTGCCCGCGGCGAGCGCGGGCGCGGCCGACTCGATCATCAGCAGCGTCGGAGAGTTCCAGGGCACGATGACGGCCACCACGCCCAGGGGCTCCTTGAGCGTGTAGTTGAGCACCGACGTCTGCGCGACCGGAATGACCGCGCCCTCGATCTTGTCGGCCATGCCGCCGAAGTAGCAGAGCCAGTCGCGCACGATGCGCGCCTGGGTCTGCATCTCCGAGGCCAGCTTGCCGTTCTGCGTCGCCTCGAGCGCGCCGATGTGCATCGCGTTCTCCGCGATCGCGTCGCCCCAGCGCATCAGCAGCCGGCCGCGCTCGGTCGCGGACATGCGGGACCAGGGGCCGCGGAATGCCTTGGCGGCCGCCGTCACCGCCCGGTCCACCTGGTCGGCGCCGGCGATGGCGAAGTCGCCCCAGCGCCGCCCGGTCGTGGGGTTGAAGGACTCGAAGGTACGTCCCGGCTCGGCCGCGACGGCCTCGCCGGCAATGTGCAGGCCGTAGCTGCGGGCGCCCATCTCGTGATTCGGCAGCGAAGTTGACTGCGACATGGTGGCTCGGATCCTCTTTCTGAACAAACGGGGTGGACACGGGCGGCCCTTGCGGGGGCGCGCCGCGCGGCGGCGCCACCCGACCGGGCACGGCCGCCTCTCGCCTACAGCGGACAAGCCGCCAGGTGCGGATCGGCCGTGCCCTCGAGCACGACCTCCTTGGACTTGAGGCTCCAGACGGGTCCGCTTCCATCGACTTCGACCGCGACGAACCGGTCGACCGGGAAGCCGTTCTTTCCGATCCGGTACTGGACCCCGCGAACGGACCGGTAGGCCGCCTTGCGCAGCGCCGCGCTCAGCTTCGCGGCTTCCTTGGTGTTGCCGCCCAGTTCGTCCACGGCGGCCTTCAGCTGCGTGACCATGTCGTAGGACGTCGCGGCGTAGTTCGACGGCAGGCGGCCGTACTTGGCATTGAATTCCTTGACGAAGCGCTTGTTCTCGGCGTTGTCCAGGTCCGCCGCCCAGAAGTCGGCTGTTTCCGAGCCAAGCACGCCCTTCACGCCCGCGGCCTGCAGGCTCGGCAGGTTGAGCTGGTCCAGCGTGAAGGCCGTGAAGAGCTTGGTCTTGCCGGCCAGGCCCGACTGGTCGAACTGCCGCGCGAAGGCAGCGCCCGCGGCACCCGGGTAGAAGGCGAACAAAGCATCGGCGCCGGACGCCCTCACCTTGCTCAGCTCCGCGGAAAAGTCGAGCTGCGGATCGTCGCCCCACCGGGTCATGTCCGCACCGACCACCTCGCCCGTGTACACGCGCCGCACGGCCTGGAGGAAGTCCTTGCCCGCGGTGTAGTTCGGGGCCATGAAGTACAGCTTCTTGGCGCCGCGCAGGTTCATGAGCTTGCCCACCGCCATCGGCAGCACGTCGTTCTGCGCGTGCATCGCGATGAAGTTCTCGTAGCACAGCTTGCCCGCGATGTCCGACGGGCCGGCATTGACGCTGACCACGACCTTGCCGGCATCGACGATCGGCTTGCGCGAGGCCAGCAGCACGTTGCTCCAGATGTAACCGCCCAGCACGTCGACGCCGTCCTGCTGGATCAGCTTCTGCGTCTTCTGGCGCCCCAGCTCGGGCTTGAGCCCGTCGTCCTCGTAGACGATCTCGACCTTGCGCCCACCCATGCTGCCGCCGATGTGCTCGACCCCCAGGTTGACCGCATCGACCACGTCCCGGCCGATGACCGCGCCGCCGCCGGTCAGCGTCGTCACGACCCCGATCTTGATCGGCGGCGTCTGCGCGCCGGCCGGAGCGGCCATGGCGGCAGCCAGCGCCAGAAAAATGCCCAGTATCTTCATTTCATCGTCTCCTTTGATGGAACAAGCAAAGCGGATGGGGATGGGGATGGGCCGGCGCCACGGCGCGGGTCACACGGCCATGAGCCCCGAGATCCTTTCCAGGTCGGACTCGACGTCCTTGGCGGTCCCCGTCCATTTGATGCGGCCGCGCTCCATGACGTAGAAGCGGTCCGCCAGATGCACGAGCTTCTTGAGGTGCTTGTCGACGATGAGGATCGCCAGGCCCGTGCGGCGCAGATCGGCCAGGCACCGCCAGATCTGCTCCCGGATCAAGGGCGCCAGCCCTTCGGTGGCTTCGTCCAGGATGAGCAGGCGGGGATTCGTCATCAGCGCGCGTCCGATGGCCAGCATCTGCTGCTCACCGCCCGACAGCAAGTTTCCGGCGGCAAGGCGGCGCTCGTGCAGCTTCGGGAAGATCTCGTAGACGCGATCCACAGTCCATGGCGCGGCCCCCGCGGTCCGGCTGGCCGCCGTCGCCATGAGGTTCTCGTGCAGGGACAGGTTGGGAAAGATGTGCCGTCCCTCGGGCACGAGGCCCACGCCCAGCCGCGCGATCTGGTCGGCCGCCAGGCCGGTGATGTCGACGCCCTGGAACGTGACGTTCCCGCCCTTCTTCGGAAGCAGCCCCAGGATGCTGTGCACCGTGGTCGTCTTTCCCATGCCGTTGCGGCCCATGAGGCACACCACCTCGCCCTCTCCGATGGACAGGTCCACGTCGAAGAGCACGCGGTTGGCGCCGTAGCCGCCCGAGAGACGTTGAACGCTGAGCGTCATAGATCATCCCCCAGGTAGGCGTTGCGAACATCCGGGTTGGCGCGGATCTCCGCGGGCGTGCCGGTGGCCAGCACCGTGCCGCCCACCAGGACCGTGACCCGGTCAGCCAGCCCGAAGACCGCATCCATGTCGTGCTCCACCAGGATGATGGTGGTCTTGCCTTTCAGGCGGGCCAAGTGCTGGGTCATCTCCAGTCCTTCCTCGTGCCCCAGCCCGGCCATGGGCTCGTCGAGCAGCACGATCGCGGGGTCGCCGGCCATGGCCAGCGCGAACTCGAGCAGGCGCTGCTCGCCATGACTCAGGCTCTCGACCAGCGCCCCTGCCCTGCCGTGCATGCCCACGCTGCGCAGCAGTTCATGCGCGCGCGCTTGCAGCGGGGCGTCGCGCTGGATCGAGCGCCAGAAGCTGAAGGCGTGCCCGTCCTGGGCCAGGATCGCCAGCACGGCGTTCTGCAGCACGGACATGCTCCGGGCCAGCGCCGTGATCTGGAAGGACCGCGAGATGCCCCTGCGGGCCCGCTGCGCCGGAGACAGGCCCGTGATGTCCTGATCGTGAAGAAGGATGCGCCCGCGGTCCGGCCGCAGGGCCCCGAACAGCTGGCTGATCAGCGTCGTCTTGCCCGCCCCGTTGGGGCCGATCAGGGCATGGATCTCGCCCTTGCGGATGTCCAGCGACACGTCCCGGGTGGCGACGACGCCACCGAAGGCCTTGAACAGCCCGTCCATGGCCAGCACCGGTGCGACGGCGGCGCTCATGCCGAACCTCCCTTGGTTCCCAGCAGCAGGCTGGCCAGCCCCCGGCGCCCGCCGCTCACCGCGACGATCAGGAAGGCTCCGAACCAGAACTCCCAGTAGGCAGTCTTGCTGCCCAGCAGCTGCTCGATGAGCACGAACGCGGCCGCCCCCAGGACCGGGCCGCAGGCCGTCCCGCTGCCGCCGAGCACGACCATGAACATGAGCGCCGCGGACAGCTTCCAGCTCGTGAGGTCGGGCGTCACGAAGCTGGTGAGGTTGGCGTTCAGGGGTCTCCTCGTTTTCAGTGCAATAAGTGACGGTACGCAAAGCTAGCACTGGCGCGGGGGTGGTCTGGGTAGACCGTTGATTTCATTGACTTT
>Ga0308157_10002030_pt1 | contig 36272 bp, 33 predicted proteins | sample PhyBR1_FD_201035 | JGI IMG/M metagenome (GOLD analysis project Ga0308157, IMG submission 201035) | Phyllosphere microbial communities from UC Gill Tract Community Farm, Albany, California, United States - DLSLB.R1 | ecosystem: Host-associated > Plants > Phyllosphere > Unclassified | place: USA... | reverse complement strand
ATGCGAACACTGACGCAAACACGGATGCGAACACTGACGCAAACACGGATGCGAACACTGACGCAAACACGGATGCGAACACTGACGCAAACACGGATGCGAACACTGACGCAAACACGGATGCGAATTCGGCCGATAACTCGGGTGCAAACTCGGGCGACTCCGACAACACCAAGAAGGACTCCTCTAAGAAGGACAACTCCAAGAATAGTGGCCTAGCGGACACCGGTTCTAACGGAGCTCTCTGGATTGCTGGAGGCGCGCTGGCTCTGGTATTGCTCGGTGCTGGCGTGACTGTGATCGCGCGAAAGCGTTCAGCATAGTCAAAACGTCGCTATAAGCGGAAATAGGAGGGGCATCCAAGTGATGCCCCTCCCATTTCGTATTCGTGTAGCAATCGTAAAAAAATACACGGGTGTTGAAGATTCGGAGACAATGGCCTGATGAGGCAACAAAAAACTAAGCCGAAACTGTTTACAGTCTTGGTACTACTTATTGCGGGATTGGCTGCGCTAGGCCATATTGGTGCCACTTTGGCTTTCACAGGCCCTTCGACACCCATAAAAACGTCGCTACAACCGCAATTGAATAAATACTTCCTCGGCCCTTTAGATCAAGGGTGGAGCCTCTTTGCTCCAGGGCCATATTCGCAAGACGAATACTTCACAATGAGAGCCTGCCTTTCCTCGGCTGAAGTCTGTGCCAAAGGCAGCTCAGGTGGCGCAGAGTTCACAGAATGGCGTGATGTCACTGCAGAAGAAATGAAAAGCCGTACTGGAAATATGTTTGCCAACCGTGAAACGAAACAATCGAAATCGATTCACGGCCGGTTGTGGAGCGCGGCCTCAGATCTCAGTTCAAGCGCTCGCAAACAGATCGGGAATCCTTATGTTCTGGGCACGCCTGTCTTCGGAGTTGACCTAAATTCAGCGGAGGCACGCAAAAAGTATTCTTCCTCTGAGCTGAGCAACCTCCGGGCCTATAAACGACTGGAAGATACTGCAGTCGGCTTCGCCTCTTTATACGCAATTGAACAATGGGGCGGCGCGTCAATGGTAGAAATCAAGCTACGCCGTGAACCAATCGTTCCATTCGCGCAACGGCATGACGAGCAAGCCACGACGAAGACTCGCGAAACCTACATCGGTTGGCGCGACACTAAGAAATTTGATGAATCGACGGTGTCAGTATGGAGCTAAACCAGCAACCGGTGGAGAACCCATCGATACGAGCTTGGATTGCGAAGAATAAAGGTTTCGGCTCCGATGCATTGAGTTGGATTTATCGTTGGTTTACTGAAAACCGAAAAGCATCCTACGGTCTGGCAGTGATGAGAATTGCTTCAGGACTGTTTATCTTGGGCTGGCTTCTGTTTAACATTCCGGTTGCCGCAAAGATATGGGGGCCTGGTTCGGCCTACTTAGAGCCTTATCGTTCGGTCCTCGGATATAAGTGGCCGTTGGATATTCTTCGCGATGCTGGCGTTGGGTTTTTTGTCTTCTGGTACGCGGTGGCAATTCTGTTGGCGATCTTGTTTGTTGCTGGTTGGCAAACACGAATCATCACGCCACTATTCTTCATTTTCTATACCGCGATCAATGCTCAAAATACGCCGATTTCTGATGGTGGAAATTACTTCATCAGAATCATGCTGATCTACCTAATTTTTGCTGATCTCTCAAAGCGATGGTCGGTTGATTCATGGCTACGGCAGCGTAAAGGCAAAAAGAAGCGCGAATTCGAAGTCGTTACGGTGCTTCACAACATTGCCCTGTGCCTCGTCGTCGCACAGCTTTGCCTCGTGTATCTAGAAGCTGGGCTTTACAAGGTTCAAGGCGACCTTTGGCAAAACGGAACGGCCATGTACTACCCCGTGAGTTCGGAAGCCTACGGTATTTTCCCGTGGCTTAGCGGGCTGATTACAGCGAACTCATGGATTGTTTCACTGATTACTTACGTGACCGTAGTCGCTCAGATCGCTTTCCCGTTTATGCTATTCCACAAGATCAGCCGGCGAATTGCCTTGGTCATGATTCTTGGCATGCACATTGGCATTGCCGTTGTCATGGGCCTTCCGTTCTTCTCGGGGATCATGGCTTCTGCCGACGCAGTGCTCGTATCTAGTGCAACGTGGATCATTATTCAGAAGTGGCTTGCAGCTAGATGGAACTCGATTTCTCCCTTCAAGAAGTCGCCTCAACCGGTCCAAGAGCCGGATGAAATCGCAGATGATGAACCTGAAAAGGCTTCAGCAACCGTTTGACGATTAATCAAACAGTAGGGGTGAACCACTTTTGTGGTTCACCCCTACTGTTTGTTATCGAAGCGAAGTCGCTTCAGATCGTTACTCGCCTACATAGAACAGACGCTTGTTCACAAATTCGTCCATGCCCAGTGGACCCAGTTCACGGCCGAAACCTGAACGCTTCACGCCACCAAATGGCATCTCAGCACCTTCGGCGCTGGCCACGTTGACGTTGGTCATTCCCGACTGCAGTTTCTGAGCAACCTTGGACGCACGTTCCACGTCGGTGGAATGAACGGAACCGCCCAAACCGTAGATGGTGTCGTTGGCCAGTTCAGTGGCTTCCTCATCGCTGCTCACCTTGTATACGACGGCTACTGGACCGAAGAGCTCTTCGTAGTACGCACGCATATCCTTGGTGATCCCGGTAAGGACGGCAGGGGAGTAGTAGGCTGATGGGCCATCATGCAGAACGCCGCCAGCGTGCAAGGTTGCACCCTTGGATACTGCATCCTGAACCTGCTCGTGCAGGGATTCCGCGGCTTTACGCGAGGAAAGCGGAGCGAAGGTTCCCTCGGCTTCTTCCATTGGGTCACCTGGCTTCAAGCCATCAGCGCGCTTGGTTAGTTCCGCAACAAACTCGTCGTAGATGTCTTCCATGACAATCATGCGCTTATTCGAGTTGCAGGCCTGACCGGTGTTATCAATGCGGTAGCCCCAAGCGGTATCAACGATGCCTGGGACATCGTCGGAATCAAGGACAACAAACGGATCTGAACCGCCAAGTTCCAGAACGGCCTTCTTGAGGTTGCGTCCAGCCTGTTCGCCAATGATGGCACCGGCACGTTCGGAACCGGTCAAGGAAACGCCCTGGATGCGAGGATCAGCAATTATGGTGGAGATCTGATCATGGGTTGCAAAGACGTTGTTGTATACGCCTGCAGGAACGCCAGCTTCGTCCATGATTTCCTGGATGGCCAGTGCTGACCGTGGGCAGGACTCGGCATGCTTCAGGAGGATGGTATTGCCCAGCATCAGGTTAGGTGCTGCGAAACGAGCAACTTGGTACAGCGGGAAGTTCCAAGGCATGATGCCCAGCAATGGACCTACTGGGCGCTTCTGTACTACAGCCTTGCCGCCGGAGAACGACTTGATTTCCTGATCCGCGGCAAGGGTTGGACCCTCGGTAGCGAAGTATTCGAAGATCTCCTGGCAGAATTGTGCTTCGCCGACTGCTTCAGATAGTGGCTTGCCCATTTCAGTGGTCATGATCTTGCCTAGTTCATCGGCACGTTCGGCAAAGAGTGCTCCGACCTTGGAGACAATCTTTGCGCGTTCGTTGATGTCGACGTCCTGCCACGACTCATAAGCGGACTGCGCGGCTGCAAGCGCCTGCTCAACTTGTTCGTCAGTTGCTGCGTCAAATTCTTCGACAACGTCTCCGGTGGCCGGGTTCAAGACCTTGTAGGTTGGGGCGCTCATCAATGCTCCTTCGTTTGTGCAGATTGGTCAGCGTAAGTCTTTATCTTGACGCTATCGAACTTCACTCAATAAATGAATGTAATTCACTTCATTGTGCGTCTTCTCCGAGCTTATCCTCAGAAATGAGTTTGAGCCAGTATGAAGAAGTAACTTTCACCCGTCGAAAACAGGTCGTGTTATAAGCACTAGCAAAGCCGTGGTCTCCCAAGTGAAAGCAGGGAAACCACGGCTACGGACAAGTCTAATCGGAAGTATCCGAATACTTACTAGCTGATTGCTGAGGCACGCCACCAGTCGATGCCGGCGTCGCCCTGGGCGATGTCAGCGATCTCAGACAACTCTGTCTCACTGAATTCAAGGTTCTTCAACGCACCTAGATTTTCGTCCAGCTGTTTAGTGGAAGAAGCGCCAATAAGGACGGAAGTGGCGGCCCCATCGCGCAACAACCATGCCAGCGCCATCTGCGCCAAGGACTGGCCGCGCTTCTGTGCGACTTCATTCAGCCGGCGGACCTTGGTCAAGTTCTCCTCGGTCAACTGACTTTCGAGCGAACGACGCCCGCCCTGGCGCTGAACATCAGTAGTGGACAAATACTTGTCGGTCAATAGACCCTGAGCCAACGGTGTAAACGCAATGGTTCCCATGCGTTCCTTTTCCAAGGTCTGCAACAATCCGTGTTCAACCCATGGATTGAGAATGTTGTACGAAGGCTGGTGGATGACCAAAGGTGTCCCCAGATCATTCGCGATCTGCTTTGCTTGTGCAGTACGTTCTGCGGAGTAGGAAGATATACCCACGTAGGTGGCCTTGCCCTGACGTACTAAGGTATCCAAAGCGCCAATGGTTTCTTCCAAGGGCGTCTTTGGATCAAAGCGGTGCGAGTAGAAGATATCTACGTAGTCCAGTCCCATTTTCTCCAGTGACGCTTCGCATGAAGCGATAAGGTACTTGCGGGAACCGAAGGTGCCATATGGACCGGGCCACATGTCATAGCCGGCTTTGGAAGAGATGAGCAGTTCATTGCGGTAGGGCTTGAAGTCCTTGCGCATCATGCGGCCAAAGTTCTCTTCAGCAGAACCGGCAGGTGGCCCGTAGTTGTTGGCTAGGTCGAAATGGTTGATGCCGTGGTCAAAGGCATGTCGAAGAATTTCGCGCTGACTGTCGAAAGGTCGGTTATCTCCGAAATTCCACCATAGACCCAACGACAGTGGTGGAAGCCGTAGACCCGAATCTCCAACTCGGCGGTAGCCAAAGTGATCATAGCGATCGGCCGCAGCGGTATAGGGGCGGTGTAGTTCTTTGGTGGCCGGCATTCGTTCGTATTCCACGAGGCACCTTTCTAGCAGCGTCTGTGCTGACTGGGTGGAGGGCAATGAGCTTCCACTTCAGACTATGCCACAAGGTGAATTGCCCAACATGTCCATAGAGCAAATCTGCTAAATGCGTAATACCGCAACCGCCCTGCAAAGCGGACTGGGTTCGGCCGAGGTTAAATGAAGAACCGATCCGTCAGGCCAAGGAGGTAACGCCTGTGCGAATCGGTTCTTCTAGATCACTCGCACCTTGAGAAGGTATTAACCACATTAGGAGCCGAGTCTTGAAACAAGCTGAGAGTCACGTGTGTTCTCACCTTGGAACATGATGCCTAATAATTTGATGGCGGATCAGAAGCGGGGAAAGACTCGTCTTCCCATTCTTCGACAAGCTCTTCGTCGTGCTTGTCATGTAGTTTTTTCTCTTCATCGGGATCTACTGGCTGCCCGTTGGCAGGTTGCGTGTTCATCGTCTTCCCCCTTTTGAATCTATTCCAAGCCACGATTATTAGCAGTGGCCCTGTCGTGTACCTTCAGTCTTCACCTATTAGATGGGAATGTCGATAGATTCGGGAGAACTCTGATTTCACCTTCACCTTGGATAAGGGATTTAATCGAATACATGCCGATGATCAATAATCCCGTCGATGGTTCCGACATCTTTTTCGACGATGAAGGAGCCGAGGGAGAACCAATTCTTTTCCTGCACGGTTCAGCTTTATCTCGTTCCATCTGGCGGGGGCTGGGTTACACCAAAGCACTTGGTGAGGACCATCGGACCATCCGCATGGACTTGCGTGGTCATGGCAAATCGGCGAAGTCTCATGATGTCACTGAATACACGATGGATAAGGTCGTCAGTGACATCCAAGCGGTCCTGCAACACCTAAACCTAGATCGCGTGCACATTATTGGATACTCCTTTGGCGCACGTACCGGATTGCACCTAGCCATGACTCACCCAGAGCAGGTCATCTCGTTGATCATGCTCGGCGGCACTTATGAAATTACGCCTGGGGAAATCGGCAAGCTCTTCTTCCCCGGCTACCTGGAAGTATTGCGCCGAGGCGACATTGAAGGCTTCGTCACCGGTCAGGAGACTGGCGGCAAACTGGATCCCGCAACCCGGTTGGCTTTCAAATCAAATGATCCGTTAGCGCTGGCCGCCTATTACGAAGCTGCCGAGACCCTGCAGAATATTGATCTTGCTGACTTGGCCAGAATCAAGATTCCAACCCTGCTGCTTATTGGCACCCGAGATCAGCCACGCTTTGATCAAAACAAAATCATGGTGCGCACATTACCTAATGCACGAATGGTAGCCCTGCCAGGACGCACTCACGGTGGAACACTGTATCCCATTGAGCCAATCGTCAATGCTATACGCTCATTCTGGGCTGGACGTCAGGCATGAACATCGGCACATTTGATCTGGAACAGATCTCTTCCGGACTAGCCTTCGGTCCCAGCCGAGATGACCTTTACCAAGCTCTAGTGACGGAACCCAGCAATCCGCTGGTGATTCAAGCCCCGCCAGGATCCGGTAAAACCACCATCGTTCCACCGACGGTGGTCAACGCACTGCGCGAAGCTGGTCTGACAGGGAAAATTATTGTCACCCAACCACGACGCGTGGCAGCGCGCGCGGGTGCCCGAAGACTTGTCCAATTGGATGGTTCCACACTGGGTGAGAAAGTCGGTTTTTCCGTTCGCGGAGAACGCGCGGTTTCCGCGAGAACTGAAGTGGAATTTGTTACTGCGGGTCTGATGTTGCGTCGATTGCTGGCAGACCCAGATTTGGGCGGTATCAGTGCGGTGATCATTGATGAAGTCCATGAACGTTCCATTGATACCGACTTATTGCTGGCAATGATCAAACAAGTCAGCGAACTCCGAGATGATCTCTGTCTAGTTCTAATGAGCGCGACGTTGCATGCCAAAGAGCTTGCAGATTTTCTCTCAAGCGAAAAACCCGTGCGGATCATCAGCGCGCAGAGCGCACAATATGATGTCGAGGAAATTTTTGAAAGCTACTCATCAACTCGTGTCACAGAATTCGGCATCAAAGATGACTACCTCAGGCATGTAGCTACCACCAGTGTGCAGTATTCGGCCAAGGTAAATGCCGCAAGCAACTATCCGGTGGACACCCTGGTGTTTGTACCCGGAGTGCGCGAAGTTCAACGTGTCTGTTCGCAGATTTCTGCCAGCGGAATCAGGGCATTGGAACTTCACTCGCAAATTTCATCGGCAGAGCAAGACGCGATTCTCAACGAACCTGAGCCCGGTAGCCCGCCACGAATTATCGTTTCAACATCCATCGCGGAATCGTCGCTAACCGTTCCTCGCGTCCATCTGGTCATTGATGCTGGCTACGCCCGAGAACCACGCCGTGATACCTCGCGTGGACTCTCGGGGTTGGTTACCGTCGTAGCTAGTCGTGCCACAGCAACCCAGCGCGCTGGCCGTGCAGGACGTCTTGGTCCTGGCCAGGTGGTGCGCACCTTGGATCCGAAGAGTTTTGCGGCTGCCCCAGCGTATTCCACTCCAGAAATTCGCACCGGTGATTTGGTGTCAGCAGGGCTTGCTTTGGCAGCGTGGGGAACGCCCAGGGGGGAAGGCCTGGAACTGTGGGAGGCTCCTCCCGAAACAATAGTGGAGAGCGACGAGCTAGTGCTCAAAAGCCTGGGCGCCGTTGACGAATCGGGACGCATTACCGCTTTGGGTGAACAAATGATCAAGATTCCCACTGACCCTCGGACTGCACGCGCATTGCTCGAAGGCGCGCCCATATTTGGTGCCCAAGCAGCTGCAGAATCTGTCGCTTTATTAGCCAGCTCAGAGCGTATCGCCAGTGCTGATTTACAAGAACTCTATGCCTCGGTGCGAAAACCGTCGCACCCAGCTCACCGCGCCTGGAAGCAGGAAACTGCGCGTTTGAAACGGTTAGTTGATGGTGGGGGACAAAGTCTGAAGGGGCAGTCAACTCAGACGGGTAGCTCAGTGGCTGATGCCTTATCTGCTATCTGCGCTCTGGCCTACCCACAGTGGGTGGCGCGCAAGGTGTCCCACGATGAGTATCTACTCGCCTCGGGCACACGAGCGGTTCTTCCTCCCAAAAGCCAGCTAGCGCATGAAGAATATCTGGCAGTTGTTGAAGTTGCCAGAACTGGATCCAAGGCCACCATCAGGCGTGCGACCGGCACCGACCTGTCGACGCTACTTGAGCTGCTTCCACACATGCATGAAAGTCGCGAAACGGCCGAATTTTTGGACGGGAGGATCAGCGCGCGCAAGGTGGAGAACTTCGGAGCAATTGAATTGTCCTCGCGTCCGGTGAAGGCCACTGAAGAGCTGGGAATGCAGGCAGTTGAATTAGCTGTACAAGAGCAGGGGTTGACATTCTTCGGGGAACAAGAAAGCTTTGATTCCCTACGCCGTCGTATGGCCGTGGCTCACCGACTCTTGGGGGAACCCTTCTGCGCGGTGGATGAACCATCGTTGATTGCGCGAAGCGAAGAGTGGCTAGAACCGATCTTGCGCCAGGTGGCTAAAGGTAAAAACGCAGCTCAAGTTGATCTCTATTCGGCTCTGCGGACGTTGCTTCCGTGGGAGCACGCACACGATTTTGAGGATTTGGTTCCGCAACGACTTCAAGTGCCCTCGGGGTCTATGATCCGTATTGCTTACCCGCCCGTGGGTGATCACGGCCCAGCAGTAGTAGCCGTCAAACTTCAAGAATGTTTTGGTTTGGATCAGTCTCCGCGTCTAGTACGCGAAAAACTACCGGTCCAGTTTCATTTACTGTCTCCCGGAGGTTATCCACTGGCGGTCACCGATGATCTAGTGAGTTTCTTCAACGGTCCGTACGCCCAAGTTCGATCCGAAATGCGCGGACGTTATCCCAAGCATCCTTGGCCAGAAAATCCTTGGGAGCATGTAGCCACGGCGAAGACGAAGAGACGACTGAATCAGCAGTAAGCAAATACAACGCTCGGGGCCTTGAACTGAAAAGACCCCGAGCGTTGTGTTATTGAATTTTGCTGTTTATGCGAAAGCAGAGAACCCGGTAATGTCGCGTCCCATGATCAGTGCCTGAACAGTCTCGGTACCTTCATAGGTATGGATAGCTTCAACGTCAGCGAAGTGACGGGCTACGCGGTTACTGGTGAGGATACCGTTGCCACCTAGCAGGTCGCGGGCATTTGAGGCAATGGACCGTGCGGTACGCGTGGCCGTGTATTTGGCCAGTGAAGCCTGCGGACCGGTGAGCTCGCCGGTGGTTTCGCGTTTGGTTGCCTGCATGACCAATACCTGAATGGTGGCAAGCTCTGACTGCATGCGTGCCAAACGTTCCTGCACAATCTGGCTGGCAGCCAGCGGGCGCCCGAACTGCACACGCTGCTTGGCGTAGTTCACGGCCGACTCGTAGCAAGCGGTGGCATGACCTACAGCGGACCAAGCGACGCCCAGACGAGTAGCGAAGAGCACCCGCGAGGTGTCCTTGAAGCTCTTGGCCTCTGGCAACACGTCCTCATCGGGGACAAACACATTCTCCATGCGGATATGAGCCTGCCAGATGGCGCGCAGTGACAGCTTGTTCTGGATCGTGGTTGCGTTGTAACCCTCGGCATCCTGATGGACGACAAAGCCACGAACCTTACCTTCATCATCACGGGCCCAGACGATCGAGACACCGCCGATGGATCCGTTACCGATCCATTTCTTTTCACCGCTGAGTCGGTATCCACCCTCAACTTTTGTCGCACGGGTTTCCAACGACACTGAGTCTGAACCGTGAGTTGGTTCAGTCAAAGCAAACGCACCAGCCAGTTCACCGGTCAACATTGGCATGGCGTATTTCTGGATCTGGTCCTCGTTGCCGCAGAAAAGAACGGAGCGCAGTGCCAGACCACCCTGAACGCCAACGATGGTGGCCACAGAACCGTCGCCTCGGGCCATCTCCATGTTGACCAGGCCAGCTGCAAGAGGGCTCATCTTCTCGTGGGAGTCTAGATTGAGACCGTCACGCAACAGGTCAGCGTCGCCCAGTTTCTTGATCAGATGAAGGGGATAGTCAGCCTTGTCCCAGTATTCGTGAATGTCGTTTTTGACTTCTTCAACGATGAACTTGCGTGCCTTGGTGCGCCAGGCGAGGTCTGCTGCATCAATATCGGCAAAGATTCCGGTGGGGTCAATGTTGACGTCTTCTGCCCACAGGTCGTACTCCGGTTCAACAACTCCGGTGGGAAATTCCAAACCGGTAGACTGCTCGGTCATCTCAGCGCTCCAAATTGGCTAGAGTGAAAAACTTTCATCTCTAGCCTAATGGAACGCAGTGTCATGTCAAGAAACTAGGTTTCATGGTGTGTGGTGCGTGTTTACTGATTGCGCTCCAAGAGTGCAGCGGAAACAGCCTGCAAGATAGATTGCTCGTCGGCACCCGAATCCAACACGGAAACAACAACCGTTGGTGCCGACGAAGTCTTGGTGGTTTGTCCGCTATCTTCTCCAAGCAGATCAGCGAAACGGTCCAGGAAAAGGCGCACATCATGAGCGAGCTTGCTACGGTCAGTGCTGTTTGAATCCTTGAGCCATGTTCTTAGATGATCATTGTGAATGGCCACCAGACCCGCGCTCACTCCCAAACACAAGGATTTCTCCGATGCTGTGTTGGCTAGGTTTCGACGAGAGAGAAACTCGTAAAAAGCGCGCTCATACCGATGGGTTGATACCAACTCCCGTTCACGTAACGACGGAACGGAAGACAGAAGCTTGTGGCGCAACTGGGCACCTTCGGGATTAACCGTGTACTGGTCAAAGACCACATGAGCTGCATCAATCAAGGTAGAAATCGCATCAACGGAGGAAGCCGCCAGCGTTGTCTGAACATGCGTGATGATCATTTCTTGGTCAGCGAAAACCATGTTCTCTTTTGAACCGAATCGGCGAAAGAACGTGGAACGAGAGATCCCGGCAGCTGCCGCTAGTTCATCAACACTGGTGGCGTCGAATCCCTGAGAAATAAGCAGATCAAGTGCGGCCGGTGGTACAGCAGAAGATGCGATCATGATTCACGAATTTAGCACGATTCTTATTCTCGGAAACTTGGAAGGCGCTAAGCACGCCGTCGAAATGATTGTGAACTGCCACCGCCATGACTACGCTAAACAGCAGAGCGTTCTTTTCCAGAACGCGTTTTTACTATTGGAAAGAGAAGTGGGAGTCCATGGGAATCTCGATCGCAAACGCCGCACTCCGATTAGTCAGCGGCGCGTTTATTCTCAACAGCGGTATCAACAAGCTACGCATTGACGAAGCCAGCGCCGCTGGATTGCAGCAGATGGCAACCAACGGCGTGCCACAGTTGGCAGAGCTCGAACCATCAGTCTTTGGCAAGGTGGTCTCCATCTCGGAGATCTCGCTAGGAAGTGCACTGTTGCTTCCACTGGTGCCTTCGCGTCTGGCCGGACTCGGCCTTGGAGCCTTCTCGGGAGTGCTGTTGTCTTCCTACCTGCGTACTCCCGGGATGACCGAATCCGATGGTGTTCGCCCAACCGCTGATGGTACGGCGCTAGCCAAGGATGTGTGGCTAGCGGGTATCGCTGTGGCATTGATCTTTGGTCGCAAGGCTGCCAAGAAAGCCAAAAAAGATAAGTAATCTTTGCGCCAACGCTTAGCTAGATGTTGGTGTGCCAGTACATTGATTTTGAAGACTGTGGTCTTCAGCGGTCGAATTTGGATAACAAACTAAGGGGAGAACCAATGGGTTTCTTAGATGATGCAAAGAAGAAGCTGGGCGAAGCAGTCGAGAATGCCAAAGAGTTCGCTGAGGATGCCACGGAGAGCATCAAAGACTTTGCCTCAGATGCTCAAGAAAAGATCGGCGAGAAAGTCGATGAATTCAAAAACGGCGACAACAACGACGGTCCTTCTAGCCAGGCCTAAATAGCTAGCAAGCAAAAAGAACCCTGGTTGCTCAGTGGAATCCCACTGAGCAACCAGGGTTCTTGCGTATCTACCGCACCTGCGGATTTGCTGATCTGTTGTTAAGCTTTTTTGCCTGGATTCAGGAAAGCCACCACAAGCACGGCGGCAACTGCCACAAATCCAGGGAGCAACAATGCCTGGCCCAAACCGACGGACGTTGCTTCCATCAGGGTTGCAGGGTCCTTGGACCCTGCCTTTTCGATTTGTGCCTGAACCCGTGAGTCCATCATGACGGCAATGAGCGCCGAGCCTAATACAGAACCAATCTGACGAGTGGTGTTGTAGATGCCTGATCCGGCTCCAGCGTCGCGAGGTGTCAGGTCTCTGGTAGCAGCCAATGAAAGCGACGGCCAAATCATTGCCGAGCCAACACCCTGTACGGCCGATGGAATCAGCAGTGTCCACAACGCAATGTCGGCGTGCATCATGAACGCATAGACCACGGTAGCCCCACCGAACAGCAGGAAACCGGGAACAGCCAAAACACGTGGGCTGAGTTTATTGACCATCTTGCCCAGACGCGGGGCAAGGAAAATACCGACAACTGCCATGGGTGAAATCATCAGTGCTGATTCCGTAGGAGTCAGCCCGCGTACGTTCTGCAAGAAGAACACCATTGGCAAGCTAATCGTGGCAATAGTTAGACCCATGAAGGCGATGGCCACATTGGACAGCGAGAAATTACGCACCGTGAACAGACGCAAAGGAACCAGTGGTTCAGACTTAGTCTTGCTCTGCCACCAGATGAACACTGCAAATAGGAGAACACCGGCAATGATCAGGTGCCACGAGGTGAGCGGACCAATGAATGGTTCCCAATTGGTTGAGTCGCCTTCCTGGATGCCAAAGACGAGGCAAAACATGGCCACGGCAGACAGCGCGACACCAATCCAGTCAAAGGAATGTGCCTGAGGTTCCAAGCGTGGAACGAATTTGAAGACCATCACCAAGCTGAGGACAGCGATGGGTAGGTTGATGAAGAAAATCCATTCCCAGCCCACCGAGTCAACCAGCAACCCGCCAGCAATTGGACCAATCAACGAGGCTATACCAGCGACTGCACCCCATAGACCCATGGCGGCCCCGCGGTGCTGGTAAGGGAAGAGGCGGGTAATCATTGTCATCGCTTGAGGCGAGATCATCGAAGCACCCAGACCTTGAACTGCACGGGCAGCAATCAAAGATCCGAGGGAATCTGACAGGCCACACCAAAGCGAGGCGAGCGAGAAAATCACCATACCGATGAGGTAGATGTTGCGTGGTCCAAAGCGGTCACCCAACCGTCCGGTGACCAGCAGCGGCACGGCAAAGGTGAGTAGGTAGGCGCTATTGACCCAGAGAATGCCAGAAATATCGGCGTCGAGTGAGGCCATAATAGATGGCATTGCGGTGGACACGATGGTGGTGTCCAAAAGGATCATGAAGAAACCGATGACCAGTGCCCACAGGGCACGCCAAGCGGCTTTCTTATCAAAGTCAGTGGTGGGATTTGCAGTTTCAGGCACTGGTCAAGATTAGTGCTTGTTCGGCTTAAGCGGAATAGATAGTAAGACTATGAACGGGTAATTAGTCGAAACTCACATTGCCGGAGATGCGGGTTTCAACATCGCCACTGACCCACACACCCTTTTCTGTTGCTTCAATGTGCAAGATGGCGCTACGACCAACGCGGGTACCTTGACGCACCGTATAACGTTGTGGGGCATAGCCTGATTGGGTCAGCCAAATACCAAAGGCCGCGTTTAATGAACCGGTGGCAGGATCTTCTGACACTGCCTCGCCAGCAACAAAGGCACGCACTTCGAAGTCTGCTGGTGGCTGCAATACCACCGAGCCAAAGCGTTCCTCAGAGCGCTCTAAGTCAGAAACATCCAAGGGACGCAGTTCTTCACGCGTACCGGAGATACGCGGCAAAACCGAACCACGAGGTTGCCACACACCGTGGGCCACACTCGATGCCGTATAAGGGCCGATGACCCCAACTTCTAATCCTTGAAGGGCTTCGTAGTCTGGTTCGATACCCAACACCACGTCAGCATCGCGCAGAACGAGGCCCGCAGGATGTGGACCGTTGACCAGCCACTGATGATCAACCACGTCATCCTCGTGGATGCCAAGTCCACTAATGGCCCACTGAAGAACATCTGGTTCCAATGGTCCGGAACGCGTCAGCGGGGGAGCAAGAAATGCGAGACGACGTGAGTGGCTGTCAGTGCTCTCACGTTCTACCCGAACTGGGATGAGCCCGGCCTCGCACTGTTGAATCAAATCACCGGCAGGTCCAGGTACACCACCGGATTCGAGCCAAGCATGAGCAGCACCAAGGGTCGGGTGTCCGGCAAAAGACAGTTCCGTGCTGGGCGTGAAGATACGGATCGCATAGTCGGCCTCTTCATGGGTGGGCTCGACAAAGAAGACCGTTTCAGCCAAATTCATCCACTGTGCGAAGTGTTGCATCTGGTCATCGCTCAGGCTGTCAGCATTGAAGACGACTCCGAGCCCATTGCCGTTAAAAGCAGTGGGCGCAAAAACATCAACCTGCTGATAAGCAAATGTTCGGCTCATACTTAGCATGGTGGCACATTAACCCTCAGGTTGATCGGGTATTACGTGGAAGGACGCGCAAAAGTCATCGATGCCTTCTGCCTAGGTACGAACGATTGCGCATCGTGGTTGTACCGACCCGGCAGTGAGCATCACCGTGATCAGAATCGCGTTGATTTGTGGCCTCCCTTGGGTGGCGGCAAGGTTGTGCACAGTAATTTTTTAGCGCCATATGACATCCTTAAAACATGTCACCTTCCCCCATTGAACCTTTAGACGAGACTGTCGAAGAAGTCATTAATGCTTCCAGCTTCTTGCCTGAATCTTTGCAATTCTGGGCGGTGCTCCTCCTCGGAGCAGTCGTCGCAGCCATTCTGGCTTTTGTTTTCAGTACGATTGCCCGTCGTACCCTGAAGCGCATTGGGATAGAAGAAGCAGACGTGGAAGCCACCCGAATTCCGTTTTTCGGGTTGATTACCTCGATCGTGGCCAAGTCGGCTTTCGCGATCTTCTACCGGGACCGGGACTGGTACAACCCATGGCAATTCGTGATCCTGATCATCATGGTGACGTTCCTGACCTGGTTCATCATTAAGGTAGTGCGCGTGGTTGAAGCCGGCATGATGGCCCGCTTTGAAGCGAAATTTGGTCCAGGACGTCGACTTGCCAAGGTGCAAACCCAGGTGGGACTGATGCGCCGCGTACTGATCGCGGTCTTGTGCATCTTGGCCGTCGCTGCGGTCTTGCTGACCATTGAACAGGTACGGGCTCTGGGCGCCGGGCTTCTCGCCTCTGCTGGTTTGGCCTCGGTAGTTGTTGGTTTGGCTGTCCAATCCACACTGGCCAATGTCTTCGCTGGACTTCAGGTCGCGTTCACCGACTCCATCCGCGTGGATGACACCGTGGTGGTCGAAGGGGAACGCGGCACAGTCGAAGAGATCACCCTGTCCTATGTCGTGGTCCTATTACTTGATGGCCGCCGCATGATCTTGCCATCCACCTACTTCACCACCACACCATTCGAAAACTGGTCACGTCGCAGCACCGAGATCTCAGGCAACGTGGCTCTGCAGCTTAAGCTGAACGCTCCGATTGCGTACTTGCGTCAGCGCAGCACCGAGCTGCTTGAGTCCTCAGACCTGTGGGACGGTCGAAGCAACGAACTACTGGTGACCGACGCGCAAAACGGTCTGCAGACCGTGACGGTGTATCTTTCCGCTCGTAACGCCGGTGATTTGTGGAGCCTGCGCAATATGATCCGCGAGAAGCTTTTGGCTGAGCTGATGGAAAGTTACCCAGAATGCTTGCCTGATCCACGGTTCATTCCCAACACTGGGGCGTAGTTCATAAGCAACATCCCGGTCAAAGCAAAAGATCCTTGGAAACCAATCGTGAATGGGTTGGTGTCCAAGGATCTTTTTGATTCTCGAAGTATTTAGAGCCGAAGGGCTGCCGGGCCGTAGTCGTTGTAGCGTTCCTGCCTAGCGGTGGCCTCACGAAGGGCGGTAATCAAGGATTCAGCCTTATCAATGAGGTCCTGAATGAGCTCATCGTCCCGCTCCACCCAGAGGTACTCGGGCACCGCACGTACCGGAACAAAATCCTGATGCTCTTCCCAAACGAAGAGCGTCCGTTGCGCACCGATGACGTGTTGCTGCCAAAGAATCTGGCGCAAATAGTTTTTGGGGATCTTCTTAAAAGGTTTGTTGGTGGTCTTGATTTCCGCTAAGACCGGAGCACCCATGGCATCAAAGCCGAGACCATCTGGGGTGGCTAGATGAAGTTTGGAGTGCTGAGAGTGAAAGAGCTGAGAAGAAGGGAAAATGTTGAAGTTCTCTTGCACCCATGCTGCGATCACTGGTTCGCGTTTGCGTCCGTGATCGGTATAGGGGTTACCGGAGAAACCATTGCCGTAGAGTTTGTCCCAGGCCGCGTTCTTGATGGACTTCTCGGTGGAAAGCTTTGCAACATCAGTTGCGGTGATGCCCTGCGCTCGTGCCCTAAGCCATTCGATGCGATTAGATGAATCAGCTAAGACACGCTGGAAACACTCATGTTCAACACCTGGCACACTTATCACCTGATCTATTCTTCCCCATAAACACCGCAGAACCGTGCATCTAAGGGTTCAAGGTCACGTGAGACTAGTCGCTGGCGCGGGCAATAGCGACTAAAAGCTGTGGCAACGTGGGAGTATCGTGAGCTCGGAATTTTTCCTTGTTCTCCTGCAACAACCTGATCACCGGAGTGCTGGTGATCCCCAATTCTTCACCACGCTGAACCTGTTCCACCACGTTGATTTCCTCGACCTGTAAATCAGGTAGTAGTTTCTTGGCTCGCGCCACTGTTTGCCTCGTGCGGATGCACGGGGCACAAAAAGGCTGTGTATACAGTTCCAATTTCATAAATGGCTCAAGAGCTCCTGAAGTACTGGTCTAAAACTGTCATGCTCCTACCGGGGGATGAACCCGGCCCAGCATGACTTCGCACCGTGCGCCGATGTCCTTACGGGGCAATATTGAAAACATTGAACCATGCTTGAAAATTCCTTTGGTCATCCACCCGTACTTCACGCCCAAAACCTCTATCGAAGCTTCGGAGCCACGACTGCTCTGAACGGTGTCAGCCTCGAAATCTCCCTCGGAGAGTCCTTAGCCATCATGGGTCCTTCCGGATCCGGAAAATCCACTTTATTGCATGCCTTGGCAGGCATTGAGCTCCCTGATGCCGGGAGCCTAGCGCTCAACTTACCCGGGCAACCACCGGTGAACGTCCAAGAGCTATCGGATAAGGCACGAACAAAACTGCGCCGAGGGTCCTTCGGATTTGTATTCCAGTCAGGGCTATTGATACCTGAACTCACGGCCGAAGAAAACGTGGCCATGGCTTTGATGATCAATGGGGTACCGCGGGCAGCTGCTATCGCCCAAGCAGATCAGGCCCTGATAGCTCTGGGACTGGCAGGGATGGAACAGCGACGCATGGGCCAACTCTCCGGCGGACAGATGCAACGCGTGGCGATCGCGCGTGCACAGGTCACCGGGGCCATGGTTGTTTTTGCCGATGAACCTACCGGTGCCTTGGACTCCGCGACTGGTGCCGAAGTGCTCGATACCTTGTTGGACTGCACCGTGGGCCAAGGTAAGTCGCTGGTCATGGTCACCCACGATCCTTCGGTCGCTGCCCAGTGCGATCGCGTGGTGAAACTGCACGACGGTCAGTTGATCAGCGATAGCCGTCGTGGCACGAGTGTCTCGGGCGGGGATGTGCGATGAATATTTTGCACTTTGCCTGGCTGCTTGGACGCCCGGCCAAAACACGTTTGGCCCCACAAGTACTCACCGTGAGTGCCTATGCACTGGTGAGTGCGGTGATGCTCATTGTTCTGGGCGGAGCCTATTCCTTCACCCGATTTGAAGCCGAAGCACAGGGAACCTATCTACCCCTAGCGGGGTTCGCGGTGGTGCTCTTGATCGTGCCGCTCATGGTCCTCGGCTCAGCCGCAGCACGGCTTTCGGCGCGAGCTAATGATCGGGCGTTGTCTTCGCTGCGTCTGCTCGGTGCCACCGGATCACAGATTCGTTCGGTGGCGATTATTCAGGCTTCGGTTACGGCCCTGGTCGGAGCGCTCGCCGGTGTGGTCCTGTATTTGGCCTGCGCACCGTTGGCATCGCTGATCTCATTTCAAGGTTCTCCCATTGGGACGGCCATTTATCTACCGGCGTGGGTGCTAGCGGCTGCTGTTTTCGCAGTCGTGGCGCTCTCTGCGATCAGTGCAGCCGTTGGTTTACGTAAGCTCATGATTACGCCGCTGGCCGTGGCTACCCGGCGCAGTGTGCCGGTGCCCAGTTGGATTCGAGCAGCGATTACCGTGGGCTCAATCCTGGTGCTGTCACTTCTGTTCACTAACCTTTCTCAGGTTGCGCAGAGCATCGCTATGGTCTTGATCGTGATCCTCGGCGGGTTTGGGCTCGGAATGTTGATCTTGAACCTCGTAGGGCCGTACCTGGTCTCTAAAGTCGCACAGAGTAAATTGAAAAAGGCCCAGACGCCTCAACAGTTGCTCGCCGCCCGGATGATCTTAGAAAATCCTGCAGAATCCTGGAGGCAAGTTTCGGGTGTGGCTATGGCTTCCTTCGTCGCGGTCATCGGTGGCAGCGGGGCGGCGATGATGAATGCGACGTCAGCCCAAGAAGCCACCAACACTTGGTATGACTATTTACCTGCCGATATTTTGACCGGTGTTTTGCTGACGCTTGCGATTACCTTTATTTGCGTTGCGGCCTCATCGGCCATTACCCAGAGTGCCAGTACCTTGGACAGCGCTGAACTGTACTCTGGACTGCACCGCTTGGGCATGGATTGGGGCACGATGAATGCGGCCCGAGTGAAGTCTTTGATGGTTCCTGCTTTGGCTGCGTCCATTGCCTTTGCTATCGCTTCAACTCTGCTGGTTCTTCCTTTGGCGGGCATGGCAATCATTTTTAGTCCGCTGACGGTGTTGACCGTAATTGCCGCCGTAGTACTTGGACTTGTTTTGGTGAGGATTTCTATTACCGTGGCTGAGCCGGCGCGTTTGCTGGCGTCAAGAGAATAAAATCCGTGGTCAAGAATGGAAAATGAACCGAAAGTTAATACTCGTGTGTGGTTAGCTTCACTTCAAAGTTCGTGATTAGAGACGTTTCATGTTGCGTATTGATCAGAGCAACGCGTAATGTGGCATACGGCCCGGGTAGGTAAACCTAACCTATTCTAGGGCCGTATGTTTACGGAACCTCGCATAGTCTGGAATCACCGACCCATGAAAATTTCACGTCGCGCCGGGATCTTCGCCGCGTCCACCGCAATCCTTGCCCTGACCCTGACCGCTTGCGGTTCGGCTAGTAATTCCGCAGATTCCTCCGCGGATACTTCGAGCAAGGCTTCCGAAGAATTCACCCCGGTCACCATCAAGAACATCTATGGTGAGACCACCATCGATAAGGCTCCAGAGCGTGTAGCAACCATCTCGTGGGTTAATGCTGACACCTTGCTGGCCCTTGATACCGTGCCGGTAGGCATGGACACCGATGCTTATGGTCAGAACGCGAACAACTCCACCACGTGGAAGGATGAGGCCCTGGCCAAGCTGGATGCCTCCATCGGCTCTGATAACGCGCCAGTGCAGTTCGCTACCGGTGATGATCCGGACTACACCGCGATCGCTAAGACCAAGCCAGACGTGATCTTCGCTCCGTACTCGGGCCTGAAAGAGGAACAGTACAAGAAGCTGCAGGAAATCGCTCCGGTCGTTGGCCCAATCAAGGCAAACTACACCACCAGCTGGGAAGAAGTCACCGAGGCTGCCGGCCAGATGCTGGGCAAGGAAGATGAAGCCGACGCGCTGATCGAGAAGATCGAAGGCGAGATGGCTCAGGTCGGCGAAGACAACGCCGTTTTGAAGGACACCACCTTCATCGCAGCTGACCTGTCCTCACCAGATACCGCCTACGTCTACTCCGAGGGCGATACCCGTCCACGCTTCCTCAGCGCACTGGGCATGAAGCAGGCGGACTACGTACAGAAGAACGCCACCAAGGACACCTTCTTCTACTCCGTCTCACCTGAAAAGGTTAACGAGTGGGATTCGGACATTGTCTTCGCTTCCGCCGTTGCCGGAAACACCGTTGAAGACATCGTGAAGGGTCAGCCACTGTACGGCCAGATTCCTGCCGTGAAGAACGACGCGGTAGCCCTGCCAGGTACCGACGAGGCAACCCTGTCGATCTCCGCAGCTTCACCGCTGTCCATCGAATGGGCTTTGGAGAACGTCGTTCCAAATATCGTGAAGGCTGCCGATAACGCAGCAGCAGCTAAGTAACCTTTAGCGATTCGACGCTAAGTAGTGCAATTGCGCTTCCAAGGAATGGCTCGCCGCGCCCACCAGGCGCGGATCCAGGTCGGGGTAGACGATCTCCAGCAAGTCAGCTGGAGTCACGTCCGCCCCGGCCTTGCCGAGTTTCTGCAGGGCAGCGCGCACTTGCTCCAACCGGGATTCCCGATGCTCAAGGTACGCACGCAACAACTGATGCGAGGTAACGTGTTGTTGCCCGTGCGCCGGGTGCAGGGACATCTCGGGCAGGGCCAACAGGCGGTGCAACGAGTCAAGATAATCGGCCAGGGTTCCATCCGGGTGTTCCAAAATAGTGGTGCCCCGACCCAGCACGGTATCCCCGGTAAACAACCGCGAATCTTCGACCGTAAAGCACACCGAGTCCGAGGTGTGGCCAGGGGTAAAATGCACCTGAATTCGAGTGCCAGCAGCGTTGATGACCTCATGGTCTTCCAACACGGGAGCGTCACGGGAATACTCGGCCAGTTTGGCTCGCACCGGTGCACCGGTCAACTCACGCAAACGGTCAATGCCACCGGTATGATCCGCATGGCGATGAGTGATCAACACCAGCTGAATCTCAAATTGCGCCAGGGACTGCAGGTGCTCCTCATGCTCTGGCCCCGGGTCAATCAGAACCACCGGGGTTTCTGGTTCCAGCTGAGTGAGTGCCGGGTCGAACAGCAGATAAGAATTAGTCCCATCCAGCGTCATTTCCGAAGGGTTATCGGCGGTGAGCAGGCCGATACCGGGAGCAATGACGGTGGGCGAGGAAAGATGTGCCATAGCAATGAGTGTAGGAACCAATGACCGCGACTGAAAGTACGACGCGCCCAACGCCCGCGGCGACCGGCTATCGCATGCCACGCAAGATCTCGGCTTTGCTGATCCTGGCGGTGCTCTTATTCGTAGCCATCGTTGCTTCCCTACTCTTTGGCGCCCGCTCGGTCTCGTTGAGCACAGTCAGTGATGCCCTATGGCATTTTGATCCCAACAATGGAGATCAAGGTGTGGTGGCCTCACGTTTCGCCCGGACCGTCGGTGGCATTGTTGTCGGGGCAGCACTCGGTTTGGCCGGTGCCGGACTGCAGGGCCTGACCCGTAACCCCTTGGCGGACACCGGGATTCTGGGGCTGAACGCCGGCTCCTCAATGAGCGTGGTTCTAGCCATTGCGTTTTTTGGTGTCAGCACTCTGACCGGAATTATGGTCGCGGCCTTTATTGGTGCAGCAGTGGTGATGATTCTGGTCTACGTGGTAGCTAGCGTGGGGCGTGACGGGGCCACCCCGATCAAGCTGGCCCTGGGCGGTGCAGCGATGGCCGTCGGCGTGGGAGCCATTACCAACGCGATCCTCATGGTCTCGGATTCCACCTTGGACCAATTCCGCAAATGGCAGGTTGGCACACTCTCCAGCACCCCGGTTGAGACCTTTATCGGTGCGATACCGATGGTGGTTATTGGTGCGCTGATCCTGCTGTCCACCGCACGCGTTTCCAACGCTGTAGCCATGGGAGATGACACCGCCACAGCACTGGGCTTCAACCTCGGTAGAGCCCGCCTGCTCGGGTCGATCGGCGTGGTTATCTTGGCCGGTACCGCCACCGCTGTGGCCGGCCCGATCGCCTTCGTCGGTTTGATGATTCCCCATGCGGTACGCCTACTGGTGGGTTCCGACTACCGCTGGCTCATGCCTGCCAGCCTGCTGGCCGGACCGATCTTGCTTTTGGTGGCTGATACCGTGGGACGCGTGATCGCGCCACCGAGCGAAATCCAGGTAGGCGTGATGTGCGCACTGATCGGTGGGCCACTGTTTATCCTGATGATGCGCAGCGGCATGAAGTCGGTGAGCCTGTGAGCACCAGCGAAATGACACGAACAACAATGAGCCAGCCAACATCCAACGATCCGCAGCCGGTATCCGCGAAAGCACCAAAAGCGCCGGCCAAGCCCCTCGCGCGCAAGAACAGGGTACTTCGCACGAGCCTGTGGATGTCCCTGGCCATAGTGGTCACCGTGCTGGCCTACCTGTTCTGGGGCCGGGACCGGTTACCAGCTACCGAAGTTCTGCAGGTACTCAGTGGCCAGAGCGTGCCAGGCACCAGCTTCATCATCCTCTCCGACCGACTGCCTCGAGTTGCCGTGGGCGCCTTGGCCGGGGCAGGTCTGGGCATCTCCGGCGCGCTCTTCCAACGCTGGTTGGGCAACCCACTGGCCAGCCCCGACGTGATCGGCGTGGGGTACGGTGCTTCCGCAGCCGCGGTACTGGCCATGCTGATTCTGGGCTATACCGACTGGAAACTCAACGTCTTTGCCCTGGCCGGCGGACTGATCGTCGCAGCCGTGATTTATTGGCTTTCGGCCTCCGGAAAGCGCACAGGGCCACGACTGATTCTGGCCGGTCTAGCCATCGGTGCCATGCTTCAAGCCCTGATTCAGTACCTGCTTTCCCGAGCGGAAATGAATACTGCCAGCGATGCCATGCACTGGTTGACCGGTTCCTTATCTTCGAGCAACTGGAACAGCGCCCTGATCCTTTTGATCAGCCTCCTAGTGTTAGGCCTCTTCCTCTTGCCCCTCGTGTTGCGCCAACTGAAGATGCTGGAGTTGGGGGAGGACTCGGCGGCAGCGTTGGGTGTGAACGTGAACCGGGCCCGGATCCTACTTGTTTTTGTCGCGGTGGCCATGGGCGCTATTCCCATTGCTATCACCGGCCCCCTCGCCTTCGTAGCATTCTTGGCCGGCCCGATCTGTGCGGCGCTCAGCCGCGGACCGATCAACATTCCGCTGGCCGGATTGACCGGAGCCACCCTCGTGATTGTGGCGAACTTCTTTGCCGCGAACTTGTTCGCAGATCTTGCACTGCCGGTAGGTGTCATCACCGGCGCATTCGGCGCACCGTTCCTGATTTGGATCTTGGTGCGCGCCAACTCAACCGGAAGCGGGGCATAACCCATGGCCACTTTGCAGGCTAGCGATCTTACCTTGGCCTATGACAAGGTCACCATCGTGGACGAACTGTCCCTGGACATTCCTACAGGGCAGGTGAGCATTGTGGTGGGCGCTAATGGTTGTGGCAAGTCCACCCTGTTGCGTGCCCTGTCCCGTCTACTTAAGCCCTCCGGCGGGCAGGTGTTGCTGGATGGTGCGGATATCCATTCCAAGCCAGCTAAGGAAGTCGCCAAGACCTTGGGGCTGTTGCCACAGTCGCCGACCGCACCCGATGGGATTACCGCCCGCGAGTTGATTAGCCGTGGACGCTACCCTCACCAGGGATTGTTTAAGCGTTTCTCCACGGAGGATGAAGCGGCGGTGAACCGTGCCATGGAGCTGACCGGCACCACCGAATTGGCCGAGCGTGCAGTGGATGAGCTTTCCGGTGGTCAGCGCCAGCGCGTCTGGATCGCCATGGCTCTGGCCCAGGAAACTGACCTGCTCTTGCTCGATGAGCCCACCACGTTCTTGGACGTTGCCCACCAGCTTGAAGTGCTGGATGTGGTCAGCGAATTGAACCGTACCCGCGGTATCACCGTGGTCATCGTGCTGCACGATTTGAATCTTGCTGCCCGCTACGCCGACTACCTGGTAGCCCTGCGCCATGGCAAGATCTACGCGGCGGGCCACCCCAATGAAGTGGTCACCGAAAAGACGGTCAAGGATGTCTTCGGCATGCCAAGCCGTGTCATTCCTGACCCAGTGGGTGGAACCCCGCTGGTCTTGCCTATTGGCCGTCACCGCGTGCTGCGTACCGAACAGGTCCTGGCCTCTCAGGGTATTTTCCGCAGTGAGCCCAAGGCCCTGGAGCCAGAAGTGGTATCGGCACCGGAGAACAATGACGGAGCCCAAGCAGCTGAGGGTGATCAGCAAGGTCTGCGACCGGCCCATGAATATGTTCCAACCTTGGCCTTTGATACCACGGTGATCAATCGACAAGAATTGTCTCCGTCGTTCCGTCGACTGACGCTCAGCGGCAAAGACCTAGATTATTTTGGGACCAACTCTCATCCACTGGATATGCGCATCAAATTACTGTTGCCACCTGCTGGAGGCAGTGCGCTGACCGAAGAGATTGCTTCGATGCGTCCGCAGGCGATGACGAGTCCTGCGGAACAAGAAGGCTGGTATAAGCGTTGGCTTTCCATCGATCCCGATACCCGTGGTTACATGCGCACGTACACGGTGCGTGCCTTCCGAGAAGCTGGGCACCGTGATAACAGTGGGTCCACCGCTGAACTCGATATCGACTTTGTGATGCATGGCCATGTGGTGGACGGCAAGCTGCAAGGCGGCCCGGCGACCGAATTTGGTGACCGTGCGCAGGTCGGTGACCAGCTGCTACTGCTGGGTCCGAACAAGTTTTTGTCCGACGCCAGCTATGGTGGCATCGAATTCCGTCCCGGAGAGGCCAGCCGGATTGTGTTGGCCGGTGATGAAACTGCCGCTCCCGCGATCTGCTCCATTCTTGAGTCCCTGCCTTCTCACGTCACCGGTCATGCACTGATTGAGGTGCCGGAGACCACTGACATTCTTGGCGCTTCGACTCGTTCTGGCGTTTCTGTGCAGTGGTTGACTCGTGGCAGCCATGCCCATGGTGAATTGCTGCGTCATGCGTTGAGTCAGGTGGTGGCTATTCCAGCTGCTGGTGTGGTGCAGACGAATGCAGAGCCAGAAGACATTGACGTTGACTCGCAGATTCTTTGGGAAACCGGTGCTGCGGATAATGCGCCGTTTTATGCCTGGATTGCTGGCGAGGCCGGAACGGTCAAGGAAATGCGCCGTTACCTCGTGAGGGAAGCTGGCATTGACCGAAAGCAGGTAGCTTTTATGGGCTACTGGCGCCACGGAAAAACTGAAAACTAAGACAACGTTCTAAAAGTTCTGTTCAAGCTGCAAGGGTATGACACCGAGAATCCACCGGTGTCATACCCTTGAGGCTTTGCCGATGACCTGAGCCCTAGCCAGATCCCGTAATTGCACTTCATTGACTCGTCAGTCGTACGCTGGATATATGGACGATTGGCAAACCCAGCAAGAACCGGCACCCTCTAAACCTCGGGTTTTCCGTGACGTCCTTGAGAAGCTGTCGCCAGGATATTTTGCCCTGACGATGGGCACCGGCATTGTCTCCATTGGTCTTCATGAAGCCGGGTGGGATCTGCTCTCCGGTATTCTGCTGGTCATTGCCGCGCTGTCGTATGTAGTGCTGTGGGTGCTATACGTCTGGCGGGCAATTGTCTTCAGTAAAGTCATGAAGGCTGAACTTCGCAGGCCGGAAATGGCCTTCGGATACTTCACCGTCGTCGCCGGGACCGATGTCCTCGCGGTGCGGTTGGGAGCTGAAGGTTTCAGTGCGCTCTCTATAGTGCTCGTAGCACTCGCCGCCGTACTCTGGTTCATCTTCGGCTACGTGCTGCCGTGGCAGGTCTTCCTGACCAGAGACGGAAAACCGATCCTCTCCCGGGTCAACGGCACCTGGTTTATCTGGGCCGTGGCTAGCCAATCCTTGGCTATCGCCCTGGGCATCGTCCAGCCATATTTGGTGCAGGGACAATCCCTGGTTGGCTTGCTAGCTGTGCTCAGCTGGTCGGTCGGCGTCGCACTCTATGCCGGCATCGCCATGCTGGTGCTGCTGAGGATCTTGTACTTCGGGATGACGCCGAAAGAATTCGAACCACCGTACTGGGTGACCATGGGAGCCATGGCCATTGCCGTTGTGGCCGGCAGCAAGATTGTCGGTATGGAATCCACGCCGATGGTTGATGCGACTCGTGCGCTGATTGCCGGGACGGTGGTGGCCTTCTGGAGCTACTGCCTCTGGCTGATTCCATTCCTGATGGGCGCTGGGGTGTGGCGACATGCGGTGCACCGCGTTCCGCTGGCGTATACGCCGGCACTGTGGTCAATTGTCTTCCCCACGGGAATGTTCGCAGTGGCGTCAATCAACCTGGGCAGGGTCGACTCGTTGCCGGTAGTGGAAAGTATCGGGCATGGTTCGCTGATCGCTGCAGTACTGGTGTGGGCAGTGGTCTTCGTTGCGATGATCCGCCACTATGCGCTGCTTGCCTGGCACAGCCGCACCCGCGGCTAATTGCCCAATCCGGTCGGGCATACGATGCTCGGATCCACGTCTGAATCTGTCTCCTGCGTTTTCTATTCCGAGTGATCCACCTACGCCTTGGTCAACGGCATCTTGGAGAGAGCACCGATAATGCGAGGCAGGTGCGAACCCGAAGGTCAGTGCGAAGGACGCGGTTCCTTGCACGCTGCACGTGAAGGGCGCGGGTTTTCGCGGTCAAGGATTTCTAGCAGTCGTGTGAGTTCTTCGCGGTCGGTCGGTGCGAGCTTCTCGAAGTAGCCTTCCATACTGCCTCTGCGCAACTGAGACATCTCGCCTAATTGGGCTCGGCCACTGGGGCTCAGCGCGATCAGTGTTGCTCGGCGGTCCGCGGGGTCGGGCGTGCGAATAACCAGCTGTTTTGCTTCGAGTTGGTCGACAACTTCAGTGGTGGACCGAGCAGCAATGTGCAGTCGCTCGGCCAATTGTGAATTGCGCAAACCTTCGGCATCAGCATGACCCAGTAAGGACAGCACCCGTGATTGGTGTGGGGTGATGCCTAGGGGAATCAGGCTCTCCCGCCAGCGGCCACGGATGACACGTGAAGCCCGGAGGAAAAGATCTGCCAAGTCAGGCTTGGACTCTTCGTTCTGCATGGGATTAAGAATAGTGTGTTCTTCAGAACAATTTCAAGATGGAACCACATAGTGAGGTAACCTCTGTTATTCTTTGAGGGAAGAAGATGAACATGAGGGAGGGTCTATGAGTGCAAATCCAATGCCCGTGCACCCAGGCAGTGCAGGTGCCGCCGGCGGGCGGATGAAAAATTCTGCGCAAGACAAACAGCGACTTGCCGAGCACCCGGTATCACTACGGCGTGTGGCAGCGTTGTTCCGCCCTTATCTGGGGTCGGTCATCGCGGTCATGCTGTTGATCGTTGCGTCTTCGGTCATTGGCCTGGCTCAGCCCTTCATTGTTCGTGAACTGATCGATGACGCCATCCCGCATTCCAATATCCATCTACTTCTCGCTGGTGCCGGGGGACTGGTGCTCATCGCCTTGATCACCGCGGTGCTCGAGGTGGTGCAAACGTGGCGGGCCACCTTAATGGGCCAACGGGTGATGCACCGGTTACGCACCGGGCTCTTCACTCACCTACAAAAACAGTCCCTCGGTTTCTTCACCAACTCCCGCTCAGGAGACGTGCAGTCGCGACTGATTAATGACGTGGGTCAGATGCAGTCGGTGATTACCAACTCGGCAACCAGTATTGCCTCCAACCTGACTACAGTGGTTGCTACCGCAGTTGCCATGGTGGCCATCTCGTGGAAACTCAGCTTGATCTCTTTGATTGTCTTTCCGCCAGCTATTTTATTGGCGAAGCAGACAGCAAAGCTGCGACGTGCTGTGACCGGTAAACGTCAGCGTGAGATGTCGAATCTGACATCTCTGATTGAAGAACGACTGAGTATTTCCGGGGTTCGGCTATCCAAAGTGATGGGCACTGGTCCGGCGGACGCTCAAGCCTTTACTGAATCTAGTCACAAGCTCATTGACCTTGAAATGAAAAGTGCGCTGGCCGGACGCTGGCGCATGGCCACGATGAGTATCATCTTCGCTGCCATTCCTGCAGTGTTGTATTTGGCCGCTGGCCTACCCGTCACCGGCGACGGGATGAGTATCGGTACGCTGGTAGCCTTTACCGGCCTGCAGGCAGGAATCTTCCGCCCGGTCATGGGACTCATGCAGCTCTCGGTGCAGTGGGTCTCTGCGATGGCGCTGTTTAGCCGAGTTTTCGAATACCTCGACACGGATCAAGTACTTCCAGTAGCTAGCAACCCGGTGAAGGTCGATCCCGCCCACATCAGCGGAGAGGTCGAATTGCGCGAGGTAAGCTTCCGCTACCCGCAAGCCAATAAAGCGACATTGGAGAAGCTGAACCTACGGTTGCCGGCTGGCACTATGACGGCTGTCGTTGGTGCCACCGGTTCTGGAAAATCGACGCTCGGATCGCTCCTGCCGCGATTGTTGGATCCTACCTCGGGGCAGGTGCTGCTCGATGGTATTGATTTGAAGGACTATGACCCGCAAGGAATTGCGAGCGCGGTTTCTGTGGTGGCCCAGGAGAGCTATCTCTTGCACGACACCGTCCGGGCTAACCTTTTGTGGGCTGCCCCCGAAGCGACAGAAGAGCAATTATGGCGAGCCCTAGAGGCCGCGCAAATTGCTGATCTCATTCGTAGCTTGCCGCTCGGATTAGAAACCGAAGTGGGGCAACGGGGTCACCGATTCTCCGGTGGCGAACAGCAACGCCTGGCTATCGCCCGTACCATGCTGCGTGAACCAAAGGTCTTGGTGCTGGATGAAGCCACCAGCGCTTTGGATACCGTGACCGAAGCACTGGTTCAGCAAGCACTTGATGAGTTGGCGGTTGGTCGCACGACCTTGTTGATTGCGCACCGATTGAGCACGGTCATGCGAGCTGATCACATTGTGGTGCTTGAAGACGGAAAAATTGCTGAAGCCGGAACCTATGACGAGCTAGTGGCTCTCGGTGGTCGCTTCTGGCGCTTGGTTCAGAACAGTGAACTAGCTGTGCGGGCTAGCTAGCAGTTGGTGTCTTTGAGACCCTGTTGCTCAATTGATTCAAGGATTTTTGGTAACGCGGTTTCTAAGGCGCGACGTTCCGTGGCATTCAGCGAATCAAAGAGGGTTTCACGCACAAAAGTCACATGGCTCGGTGCCGCGTTTTTGACCGTGGTTTGTCCGAGTTCGGTCAGGGCGATCTGATGCCCGCGTCGATCGGTTTCATCGGAGCAACGACTGATTAGGCCCTTTGCTTCCATGCGGCGCAAGAGGTGGGAGAGGCGTGAGCGATCCCAACGCAGAGCCTCGGCGACATCGGCGGGACGTAAACTAGGAGTAGTTGCTTCGGAGAGTACGGCCAAGACCGAGTATTCACCGGACTGCATTTGAGAGTCGCGTACTAACTGGCGATCCATGGCGCTGGGGAATTGCCAGAGGAACTCGCGGATCGTACGCCAGAGGTCCTGCTCGCTCTTAGTTAGCCAGCGGGTCTCATTGCTCGTCATTTTCTACTCTCACCCTCTACGGAATGTGTAAACCAACAAATTTTGTTGACGCATCAATCATCTCGTGTAAAGTTTGATTTGGCAATATAAGGTGACGTGTCAATCAGATCGCTGGCTTGGTAGCCATGTTCAACGACTGCCAGTTGTCATAGGCTCGTGATGGAGCGCAACACTGTTCGGCATCACAGATTTTGGAGGGAAAGAATGAGCGAGGAATATTCAACCAAGGGTGCCTATGTCACCGGTGGAGAATTCACCCGGGATACCAACTACATCCAAGATCGGATTGTCGCGGACACCAATCCGGCTAGTTACAGCGATGAACACAACGACAGCAAGATCGGTCATCCTCAGGCTGGTGTCTCACAAGGAGCTACGCTCTGGCCAGTAGAAGCAGGACGTTACCGACTTGTCGCAGCACGCGCTTGCCCATGGGCTAACCGCACCCTGATCGTTCGACGACTTCTGGGACTGGAAGATGCGCTGTCGGTCGGTCTACCCGGCCCAACTCATGACTCGCGCAGCTGGACCTTTGATTTGGACCCGGATGGGAAAGACCCGGTACTCGGAACCGAGCGTATCCAAGAGAACTACTTCAAGCGTTTTGCTGACTATCCACGAGGCATTACCGTACCGGCCATCGTAGATATTCCCACCGGGGCTGTGGTCACCAACGATTACCCACAAATCACCTGGGACCTATCGACCCAATGGAAAGAATTCCATCGCGAAGGTGCGCCAAATCTAGTTCCGCAGGACCAGCTCGAAGAAATGCTGCCACTGATTAAGCGCATCTTTACCGAGGTTAATAACGGCGTATATCGCGCAGGTTTCGCCGGTGACCAAAAGGCCTACAACGACGCCTACCAGCGTTTGTTTACCACCCTAGATTTCCTTGAAGAGCGCCTATCCACCCGTCGATTCCTCATGGGAGATCACATCACCGAAGCCGACGTGCGACTCTTTACCACCCTGGTTCGATTTGATCCGGTGTATCACGGGCACTTCAAAACCAACCGAAACAAGCTCATTGAGATGCCTAACCTCTGGGGCTATGCCCGCGATTTGTTCCAGATGCCAGGCTTCGGCGACACCATCGATTTTGAGCAAATCAAGGCGCACTATTATGTGGTCCACGAAGACATCAACCCAACGCAGATCATCCCGCAGGGACCAGCCTTGGAAAACTGGCTCGAAGCTGCGCAGCGTGAGCATTTAGCAGAGAGTGGTCCTTGGTTAGATGGCACCGCACCAGATGAAGTACGCCCCGAAGAACGCGTAACTGCCGGACATAACCCGATGTACCCAGCCTAAGCTAGCGAACTAAAAGTCAAACCCCTGAGCCTCACAAGCAGTCTTGAACGCTTCAAGATCCGTGATCTCAGGGGTTTTCGACTCCTGAGTATTGACTGCTTGACTAATCTGTTCGGTGCTGGATTGCGAACCATGTTGGGCGGCCTTGAGCATGTTCGTCTCTCCGATACCCTCGGGAGCATCTAGCCCGCCACCAAAATGAATGCAGGCCGCATAACCTTCGGGATCTTGTTCCCGCAAGGTATCTGTGGACGGCGCAGAACATGCACTGAGTAAAAACAACGAAGCCGTGGCCAGGAATGGCAAGATTTTCTTCACACCACCCATGGTAACCAGAGCTCCACCTGTTCAAATGCGAACAATGCCATAAAACTGACAATGACATAGCCGGACCCAAGAACCGGTCTTGGGGTACTGGCGTGGCAGGATTAAACCATGACGATCATTGCTGCTGCAGATGGATCCGCACTGGGCAATCCCGGACCAGCCGGTTGGGCTTGGTACGTGGATGAAGAGAATTGGGCCGCCGGCGGTTGGGACCTCGGAACCAACAATATGGGCGAGCTCCAAGCCGTCTTGGAACTCTTCCGCGCCACCGAGCACCTGCCGGAAGAAGAGCTCAAGATCCTCTGCGATTCGCAGTATGCCATCAACTGCATCAGCAAATGGATGCCCGGATGGAAAAAGCGCGGCTGGAAAAAAGCCGATGGCAAACAGGTCCTCAATCAAGACATTCTCAAAGAACTTGATGCGGCCATTCAAGGACGAAAATACAGTTTTGAATGGGTCAAAGGCCACGCCGGTCATGACTTGAACGAAGCTGCAGATGACCATGCGCGCGCCGCGGCCACCGCGCGCCAGCAAGGCACCACCCCAGACGCTGGCCCGGGCTATACCGGCGGTGCTGGATCTGCCGCACCTGTCGAAAAAGAAGCATCAGCGATACTCGCAGCTGCGCCAGCAGAGCCAGCAGAGCCAGCTGCCCCCGCGCAGACTACTGACTTTGCCGTCACCGTGTATGAGCTTGAGCGTGGATTCCTAGACCCACAAATCCGCACCAGCTTCACCGAGCTCAAAGACTTCCTACACCCGAGCTATCAAGAAGTCAGCAGAGATGGTGGACTACTGGATGTTGCCAGTATTGGCAGGCTGTTGGAGGATGGGTCCGCGCTGCCGGCCACCGGACAGATGCAGGTTTTGGCTACGCGCCAGATCAGCGAGGACATGGTGTTATTGGCCTACCGGATGAAGCCAGCCGATTCCGAAGTCCTCGTCGTCTCTTCCTGGTGGCAGCTAGGCCAGGGGGAGTGGAAACTTCGTTTCCGGCAAGAAACCATCGAGCGCTCTGCGTAGTGCGCAGAGGCTGAATCGCGACTTAAAAAGCTACGGTCCACCAAGAAAATCTTGGTGGACCGTAGCGTTTTTAGCGACTAACTATTTGTAGTCTCCAGGGCGAGTCTCAATGATGCCCTTCTTGTAGTTAATGCGGTTGATCAGCCACGTCAACGCCCACAGTGCCACACCGATGACCAACAATAGGCCAGCGATCTCGTATTGCACCCAGTCCTCGCGCGAACGAGCCCACGGACCAGCAAGGAACAAACAGAAGACGACGCCAAGAATCGGGATGATCGTTGGCGCGTGGAAGGCATCTTCCGGAGCCTTCTCTCGACGAAGAACCAGCAATGAAACGTTCACTACGGCGAAGACGCAGAGCAACAACAATGCCGTGGTGCCACCGAGCGAGCCGACGATACCGTTCTCGCTGTCGAGGTTCACATAAGCAACCAAGGTGATGGCCAGCACCGTGCTGAATAGGATCGCTACCCAAGGGGAGCGGCGGGTGGAGTGCACCTTGCCCAGGAACTGAGGCAGCACGCCCTGACGCGCCATACCGTAAAGCAAACGGCTGGCCATCAGCATGTTCATCAGCGCGGTATTGACCACGGCGAAGACGGTGACAAACGGGAAGATGGCATCGACAGGAATGTTCGGGGCACCAATGCGCACCACATCCAGCAAGATGCCTGCATCCGGGTTCTTAGGATTGAGCAGGTCACCGGTAGGGATCACCATGATGACGGTGATGGCCACCAGCATGTAAATTACCGCGCACAGACCCAATCCAATGAGCATGACCTTCGGGAAGATCTTGTTAGGGTTCTTCGTCTCTTCAACCAGGTTGACCGAGTCCTCAAAGCCCACCATGGCGAAGAACGCAATAGCGGTACCCATGGTCACAGCAGCGAAAATGCCGCGATCCGAAGGAGTTTCAAAGACCACCAGACGGCTCACATCGCCCTGCCCCGAAGCAATTACAGCGAAACCGATACCGATGATCACGGCCATGATGGCCAGCGAAACGATGGTCAACACGAGGTTGAACTTCACGCTCTCACCCACACCACGCAGGTTGATCAATGCGAGGATCACAATGATGGCAATAGCTGCCCACATGCCGGCCTGCGGTGTGGTTGGCACTCCATCAATGAACTGGCCGAAGCCAATTAAGAGGTTTTGTCCCACCAGCGTCGCCGAAGTTGCAGCACTGGTAATGCCAGAGCAAGCCACGGTGAAGGCCACGATGAAGGTGACGAAATGGACGCCGAAGGCTTTATGCACGTACAGTGCTGCGCCGGCTGCATGAGGGTACTTGGTCACCAGTTCCAAGTAGCTGAAAGCGGTGAGGGTGGCGATGGCGAAGGCCACCAAAAAAGGTAGCCATGCTGCGCCGCCAACCTGTCCGGCAACCTTGCCGGTAATAGCAAAAATACCTGCGCCGATGATATCGCCCATGATGAGGAATAGCAGCAGCTTTGGGCCGATCACCCGCTTGAGTTCTGAATCCTGGCTCGGGGGTACCGGCGTGTCACTATCCACAGTCATGCGATCGAGTTCATCTCCTTCAAATATTGGTGGCAAGCATGACAAACTTAGTGGTTGCGTTCAAGGTCGGCAAACCGCCTACCGGGCTGGCTCACAGAGTCAAAGGTTCAGCGGTAGTAAATTAACGATGAACGGTGTTTGCCATCTAAACCTGTGACTTGACGTACGGATATCCTCAGAGGTCGTTCAAGGCGCGTCCATCGAGAATCGTGGGGAATCCGACTAGGGTTAGTTGAAAAGGGACAAGCGCTTTTAAGGATGTATATGGACTCGGTGATCAGCGAAGATTTCGCACCATTGGCTCAGGCTCTGGAAGCACGGGCCGCCGAAGAAGAAGACTATTCGGCGCAGCTGGCCGTTTATCACCGAGGTGAACTAGTCCTCAGCCACAGTGTGGGTGAGCACCTTGCTACAGATTCCCTGACCTGCGTTTTCTCCTGCACCAAGGGATTGAGTGCACTGGTCATCGCCCTACTGGTGCAAGATGGCCTGATCGATCCCAACGCACCGATGGTGACCTACTGGCCGGAATTTGGTGCCGGAGGCAAAAGCGCACTGACCGTCGGCGAAGTGCTCAGCCATCAAGCCGGTGTCCTTGGCGTTCCCGGGGGAGTGCCTAGCCAAATTCTGCTGAACTCGGCCGAATACGCTAAGGTCCTGGCCTCCATGCCAAGCATCTGGCCATTGGGCCAAAACATCGTCGGCTACCACGCCATCACCATGGGCGTATTAATGGAAGAACTGGTTCGCCGAGTCACCGGCAAGGAACTGCAAGAAGTTTTTGAAGAGCGCATCCGTAAACCATTGGGCGTGGACGTCTACATCGGACAAGATCCTGCCTTGGAACCGCGCTACCGCGACGTGTTGCCCGTACGAGAAGAATCCACCGAATTTTTTGATCCGTTTTCACCAGGTGGCCTGGCCGTGAACTCCGCCTCGGGATTCGCCCTAGCCGATGGTCCGGTCTATAGCTGGCACGAACTGGCCAACGCCGCGCAGGTGCGTGAACTTGGTCCAGCCTCCATGGGTGGTGTGGCCAATGCTCAAGGTCTGGCCGGGATTTACGCAGCCTCCTTCGGAGCCGTTCCGGCGCTCGGAGCCACCGGCGGATTCCTCAGCGAAGATACGTGGTCTCAGGTTTCCACCGAACTGGTCTACGGCCACGATCGAACCAATGGCTTGCTACAGGCCTTCGCCCTGGGATTCATGAAAGCGACCTCGCGCAATAACTATGGATCCATTTTTGCCTATGGGCATGACGGGGCAAACTCCTCTCTAGCCTTCGCCGACCCGGCTTACCAACTGGGCTTCGGTTTCATTCCCTCCCGTAATGAAGGGGTCAGAGAAACCGCCACCGGTGTGCAACTTTCGCAGCTAGCGCGCCAACTGATCTTGGCGAAGAATGCCAAAGCAAAAACCAACTAATCTGTCTAAATCGCAAGAGCATCAGAAATACGAAGTGGGATTGAAGTGAAGAAATTTCTGGCATTAGGTGATTCATTCACTGAAGGCGTCGGCGATGTTGATCTGTCACGTCCAAACCAAGTGCGCGGCTGGGCCGACCGAGTCGCTGAAGTGCTCTGCACCCAAGGGGACTGGGAATACGCCAACCTTGCGGTACGTGGCAAAAAGATCGGCCAGGTCATCAACCAGCAACTAGATCAAGGGCTTTCCATGAAACCCGATCTGGTCAGTATCTATGCCGGCGGCAACGACATTCTGCGGCCCACCGCAGACCTCGACGCGCTCATGCGCGGTTATGAAGGAATCGTCCGGCGCTTCACCGAGGCCGGCAGTACCGTGTTGCTCTTTACCGGTTTTGACACCGTCGAGTCCCCACTGTTCTCCAAGACCCGTCCACGCACGGCTATCTATAACGAGAAGGTCCGCGAGATTGCCGATGCCCATGGCGCGATCATTGCCGACTACTGGCGGTGGCGAGAATTTTCGGACCTACGCTACTGGGCCGTGGACCGACTGCACATGAACGAGTTGGGGCATGGTCTGATGGCTTCCAAGGTGCTCAACGTTTTGGGTGAGGCGAAGGTTACCGAAGGCAATTGGGCTCACCTGATTGACGCTCCGGTGCTCCCTGAATTGGCAGTGAACTCACGCGGTGAAAAGCTCAAGGCTGAATTGGGTTGGGCCAGAGAACATTTAGCGCCGTGGATCAAGCGTCGACTGACCGGAACCTCCTCGGGAGACACACTCTCGGCTAAGTATCCGCAGTACCTTCAGTTAGCCCCTGTCATCGACTAATCGGTTTGTGACGGTTTTTCTTTACCAGCGCCTTTGACGTTCGGCGCGGGGCAGGTAACATGGTTGTGTGCTGCAGGTCTCTGACCGGTAGCACACGCCATAGACGGATGGCGGGAGAGTCCCGTTCACACCATGGACGGGCGCCGTAGGAGCAATTCCTCCCCAGGAAACTCTCAGGCCCCCGTACCGCCATCACGAGGCAACTCTGGAAAGTAGCCGGCC
>Ga0308157_10002029_pt1 | contig 36282 bp, 37 predicted proteins | sample PhyBR1_FD_201035 | JGI IMG/M metagenome (GOLD analysis project Ga0308157, IMG submission 201035) | Phyllosphere microbial communities from UC Gill Tract Community Farm, Albany, California, United States - DLSLB.R1 | ecosystem: Host-associated > Plants > Phyllosphere > Unclassified | place: USA... | reverse complement strand
GGTGGGAGATACTGGGTTCGAACCAGTGACCCTCTGCTTGTAAGGCAGATGCTCTGAACCAGCTGAGCTAATCTCCCTTTCTACCGGGCGGCGCTTGCCGTTTTGGTGATACAAAGATGGGGGCATTTTTTGGAATAGCCAAACGGGCTGCTAAAAAAGGCGAGCTAAAACCCCGTGCGGCAAGGTAAAAAATTAGCAGTCAGCCATAAAAATTTCACAAGAAAGTAACTACGGAGGGCGGGGCAGCCGGCTTTGGCAACGCGGGCGGCGCGCAGCCGTTAGCAGGCGCAGCTTGGCGGGCAGCCGGCAAGCGCACTTTTTCTTTTTCTACACCCTCCTTTTACCCTTCTCTTTCATGGAAACGCAATTGCTCCAGAACTATTCGGAAACCGAAAAAACTGCTTATCTCAGCGCCATTGCGGCCCTGGCCACGGCCGACCGCCAGGCCTCGGCCCCCGAAGCCGAGTTTTTGCAGCGCCTGGCGCAGCAGGCCGGCTTGTCGGATGGCGCTACTCGCCAGGTGCTAGCCGCCGCCGACAGCGCCGATAACCGCACCGTGCAGCAGAGCCTCGACCAGCTGAAGAACAGCGACCTGCGCTACTCGCTCGTGACCGACCTTATTAGCCTGGCCCGCGCCGATGGCAACTACTCGGCCGGCGAGGAGGAGATGGTGAGCAAGATGGCCGCCTACCTTGGCATCAACCCCGAGCAGCAGCACACCCTCGAAAGCGTGGTAGACCAGGCCGCCAGCGTGCCCCACGATGCACAGGACCCCGGCAAGCAGGGATTCCTGAGCGGCATCGGCGATAAGCTCAGCAACGTAGGCATTCCGAAGGGGGCCCTGATGGCGGGCCTGCTCGGCGTGGTGGCCCCCATGGTGATTTCGCGCGTGATGGGCGGCGGCAACAACAATAACGTAAGCCAGGGCGGCCAGAGCGGCTCGCTGGGTGGCATGCTGGGCGGCGCCATGGGCAACCTGGGCGGCGGCGGTGGCCTGGGTGGCCTGCTAGGGGGCCTGCTGGGCGGTGGCCTGCTGAGCGGGGTAATGGGCGGTGGCCAACAGCAGGCCAGCCAGTACCCGCAGCAGGGCTCGATGGGCGGCAGCGGCCTGGGCTCCATCATGTCGGTGCTGGGCGGCCTGGGCGGGCGCCCCAATTCGCAGCCGGCCAGCGCGGGTGGCGGCGGCCTCATGGGCAGCGGCCTAGGTGGCCTGCTCGGCGGCCTGTTTGGCGGCCGCTAGGCCCAAGCCAAGCTCTCGAACACAAAAAAGGGCTTCCTACGCGGTGGGAAGCCCTTTTCTTATGATATCTGGCCTAGCTGTTGCGGTAGCTAAACAAGTCGTCAGCCCCTACTTTTTCGTGGCTTTGCCAGCCGCGCAGGCCTAGCCGCGGAGCAGCCACGCCGCGTTCGAGCCGCCGGGCGCTGCGAAAGACCCGAATCTCATCCCAGGTATCGGTGTTGATGAGGGCATTGAGCACCGTGGGGCCGCCTTCCACCAGCACCGACTGGATGTGGCGGGCGTGGAGGTCGGCCAACACGGCGGGTAGCAGGTCGGGCGAGGGCGGCGCCCCGGCCAGGGCGAAGGGCAGCGTCACGTAGCTGAGGTTGGGGCCGCCCGCCCGCTCGCGGTGGGTGTAGATGATGGTGGGCTGCGAGCCGTCGAGCACGTGGTGGCTGGGGGGCAGGGCCAGGTTTTTATCGATAACGAGGCGCGTGGGCTGGGGGCCGGGCCACTCGCGGGCATTCAGGCGAGGGTTGTCGTGCAGGGCTGTGCGGGTGCCTACCAATATGGCCGCCTCGTCGGTACGCCACTGGTGGGTAAGCAATTGGGCCTGCGGCCCGCTTATCTGCACCTGCTGAAAGTGCGGCCCGGCCAGAAACCCATCGGCCGACTCGGCCCACTTCAGCACCACGTAGGGGCGATTCTGCTCCTGAAACGTGAAGAAGCGCCGGTTGAGCCAGCGGCCTTCCTCGGCCAGCAAGCCGGTGCTGACTTTGATACCCGCCGCCCGCAGGCGGGCTAGCCCCTGGCCGGCCACCAGGGGGTTGGAGTCGTCGTTGCAAACCACCACCTCGGGCACGCCCCGGGCAATGAGCAGGTCGGCGCAGGGGGGCGTTTTGCCGTGGTGGGCGCAGGGCTCCAGGGTTACAAATACCCGGCTCTGGCGCAGCAGTGCCGGGTCGGCCACGCTGGCCAGGGCGTTGACCTCGGCGTGGGGGCCGCCGTACTGCTGGTGGTAGCCCTCGCCAAGTATATCGCCCCCGGGGCCCACTACTACGCAGCCCACCAGCGGGTTGGGCCGGGTGCGGCCCCGGCCCAGCAGGGCCAGGTCGAGGGCGCGGCGCATGAAAAACGAATCGTCGAGCAAGGACATAGGCGGGCAGTACGGGTTGGGTGCGTAAAGCTATTGGCTAGGGCGGGTTTTGCCTACAGCGGGGCCAGGGGCGGCGGGGAAAATAAAAATACCCTGCCCGCAGCAGCGGGCAGGTCACAAAAAAGACCGGTAGTAGCGCAGGCTAGTCCGCAGGCGCGGCCTTGGGCTTGTAAAGCAGCATGCCAGCCGTGAGCAGCCCCTGCCGAATATGTTGCTCGTAACCGTAGGTGTTTCCCTCAAACGTAAACTGCGCGTGTGAGGCGTGAGACCCTGCTCTAGGCGCAGGCTGAAGTCGAAGCGGCCCCATAAGTAACCGATGCCGACCTGTGCTGCGAGCTGTGTTGGCTCAACACTGAGGTTGAGGCTGTTGTAAATGGCATCGGAGGCAGGGGAGCCTGGTCTTTCCGGAATGTTCGCTTCGCGCAGGTTCAGAGCCAGCAGCGGTCCGGCCAGGATATAGCTGTGGCGGGTGATATGCTAGCCCACCAGCGGGGCCAGCTCCCAGCGCTTAATGCGGTGGGAAAACGTAAAGAATGAGTTCCATCCCGGCAGGTTTGGCACGGCGTATTTCACGCCATGTATTGCCCGGTAGTGGAGCCATAAGCCACTTCCGGCTGCACAAACAAGCCAGCCTGCCCAAGCCGCCACTGGCCCGCCGCCCGCCGGTACCCGATGTCATCGTAACGCCCGCCATCGGCCCGCGTGTCCAGCGTATAGGAAGGCGGCATGGCGATGGTGTACGGCCTCACCGTTGTTTGCGTCACCAACAGGCTACTTGATAGACTGAGCGCTTCCAAGCCCTGTGCGCGGGCGGTTAGCGGAAGCGACGTGCCCACTATAAACGCCGTTGAAGCATTGATAGGCAGTGATTTATAGAATCTCATGGCGCCATTACCTGTTTTCAATAGGCCAGCGGAACTCTCTCCTGCCAGAAGTGGCACCCGGGTAGTAACCTTCGCTCGGGCACTGCTCAAAACTCATTGGTACTACTGCAATCGAAGGCGGCGTGGCCGGCCGCGAAGGACTGCTATAGCGCATCGTAGTCGCCATCGAACTTTTTGAGGGTCTTATCTTTAAGTTGCGGGCGGGCGGTCGCGTTGGTGCCCAGCGGGCGGGCCAGGGCTTTAGCTACCGCCGCTAGCTCCTGGTTGGTTTGGGCCTGCGCAGCGGTTTGGCGGGGTTGCGGCAGCTCCTGCGCCATCTTTTCGCGGTTACAGCCCATGAGGCTGGTGGCGAGGGCTAGCGTGAGTGTGCCCTCCCCGCAATAAACGTACTTTTGTGGTCATACAAGTGTGGAAAAGGTTGTTGGGTAAGAAATTATGCAATCGCTACTACGCCAGGCGCCTGGGATACCAGCACTTGTATTGCAAGCTATTGCGGCATCGAATAAAATGAGCAAATAATGAACGTAAATTTCTTATTTTTAAGGAAGATGCTGATTAACGGAGATAACTATTTTGCGAGCGCCGGTGCCGGCCGTTCGTTTTATCACTTGGCCGCATGACTACCCAGCATTTCACCACCAGCCTGGCCACCGCTCTACTAGCCATTTACCCCGCCCCCGAAGCCCAGGCCGTGGCCGCTCTGGTAGCTGAGCACCTGCTGGGCCTCAGCCCGTTGCAGCGCCGCATGCAAGCCACCGAGCCGGTGCCCGCCGCGGTGCTAGCCCAGCTGCCCGCCGTGCAGGCCCGCCTGCTGGCCCACGAGCCGGTGCAGTACGTGCTAGGCACCGCCCACTTTGCCGGGCTGGAGCTGGAAGTGACGCCCGCCACCCTCATTCCGCGGCCCGAAACCGAGGAACTGGTGCGGCTGGTGGCCCGCGCCCACGCCGGGCGGCCGGGCCCGCGCCTGCTCGACGTGGGCACCGGCAGCGGCTGCCTGGCCATCGCGCTAGCCCGCGAACTAGCTGGCAGCCAGGTACTGGCCGTGGATATCTCGGCCGAGGCGCTGGCGGTGGCCCGGCGCAACGCGGCGCACTACGCCCCGGCGGTGCAGTTCGAGCAAGTTGACATCTTGCGGCACGAGCCGGCCGGCGTGGCGCCGGCTAGCCTCGACATTCTGGTGAGCAACCCGCCCTACGTGCGCGAAAGCGAGCGGGCGCTGATGCGCGCAAACGTGCTGGCCTGGGAGCCCGCCACCGCCCTGTTTGTGCCCGATGCGGACCCGCTCCTGTTTTACCGGCGGCTGGGCGCGCTGGGGCGCCGGCTGCTGCGGCCGGGCGGCGCGCTGTACTTCGAAATCAACGAAGCCTTCGGCGAGGAAACGCAGGCGCTGCTGCGGAGGCAGGGCTACGCGGCCGTGCAGGGCGTGGCCGATATGTTTGGCCGGCCACGCATGGTGCAGGCTACGGCGCCCTGAGCTCACAATTGGGGCTAGCCAAAACAAAACGTGTAGGTACAGGCTTTTCAAGTGCTTCCCCGCCGGAAGCCTTTAGTACTGTATTTATTTCTTTTGCAATGGCCGAGCAACCGCTCCTGACTCCTTATCAATCCGATAAGCTTACCTTGAACAACCGCGTGGTGATGGCGCCCATGACGCGCAGCCGCGCCGACAACCCCGGCACCGTGCCCAACGAGCTGATGGCCGAATACTACGCTCAGCGCGCCTCGGCCGGCCTCATCATCTCGGAAGGGGTGTTTGTGAGCCCTGAGGCCACGGGCTACATCAACGTGCCCGGCCTCTACACGCCCGAGCAAGTAGCCGGCTGGCAAAAAGTGACGGCGGCCGTGCACGCTAAGGGCGGCAAGTTTTTTGCCCAAATCTGGCACGTGGGCCGCATGTCGCACCCCGATTTGCTGGGCGGCAACCTGCCGCTGGCCCCGTCGGCCATTGACCCGCACGACAAGGTGTACACGCCCGACGGCTTCAAGGAAACCGTGGCGCCGGCCGAAATGACGGTAGCCCAAATCAAGAAAACCGTGGCCGATTTTGTGCTGGCGGCTCAGAACGCGCTGCAGGCAGGTTTCGACGGCCTGGAAGTGCACTCGTCGAACGGCTACCTGTTTCACCAGTTCTTCAACGGCACCAGCAACCACCGCACCGATGAGTACGGGGGCTCGATTGAGAACCGCGCCCGGTTTTTCTTCGAAGTACTCGATGCTATTAGGGCGGCCGGTGTGGATATGGGCAAAGTAGGCGCCCGCCTCAACCCCTCGCTCGACGGCTTGTTTGGGATGACGCTCGACGCCGAAACCATCCCCACGTTCGATTACATCATCAAGCGCCTCAACGACTACGGGCTAGCCTACCTGCACCTCTCGGAGCCCTTTACCGATGTGAGCAAGAACGAGTTTGCCGAGCCGCACATTGCCAAGCGCTACCGCCCCCTGTACCAGGGCACGCTCATCATCAACGGCGGCTTCGACCAGGAAAAGGGCAACAAAGTAGTGGCCGACGGCGACGCCGACCTCGTGGCCTATGGCACGCTCTACATCTCGAACCCCGACCTAGTGGAGCGCTTTGCCCAGCACGTGCCCCTAGCCAAGGGCGACAAGGACACCTTTTACACGCCCGGCCCAAAGGGCTACACCGACTATCCGGCCGCTACCAAATAACCCTTGGTTTAGGTTGAGACCTAAGTAATTAGCGTGCCTGCAGCCCCGGCTGTGGGCGCGCTTTTGCGTTGGGGCGGGGCTAGCCCGCGGGCGGGCACGCTACAGGCTACGCAGCGCGTGCACCAACTCGTCCTGGTACGACTTGGCCAGCGGCACTTCGTAGCCGGCCAGGGTAAGTATGTTGTCCTCCAGGCTATCAATGAGTTGGGTGTTGACGATGTACGAGCGGTGTACCCGGCGAAAGTGCGCAAACGGCAGCCGCTCGGCAATGCTTTTGAGGGTGTAGTGCACGATGTATTTCTGCCGGGCCGTCACCAGCACCGAGTAGGTTGACATGGCCTCGATGTAGAGCACCTCGTCGAAATTGAGCCGCATTAGCCGGTTGTTTACTTTCACAAACAAGTCGCTGCTTTCCGGCGCGGCGGCCGGCCCCAGTGCGGCTAGGGTAGGCAGCGCCAGGCAGGGCGCCAGCAGCCGCTGCACTGCCTCCTGAAAGCGCGGGTATTGCAGGGGCTTCAGCAGGTAGTCGGCCACGTGCAGCTCGAAAGCCTCGATGGCAAAGTGACGGTGCGCGCTGATGACGACAACGGCCAGCTGCGGCTGGGCCAGCTGCCGCAGCAGTTCGAGGCCCGAGAGGTCGGGCAGCTCCGCTTCCAGCAGTAGCAGGTTTATGTCGGGGTGCACGCGCAGATATTCCAGCGCGGCCGTGGCGCTGGTGAAGGAGGCCGCCAGCCGCAACCCTTGGGTAAGCCCAACCAAATGCTCAGTCAAGCACAAGTCCGTCTTGCTATTATCAACGATAACGCAGGTAGCAACACGGGAAGCAGACATAGACCAGAGGTGTGATAAGCCCGTAATATACAGATTTATCTCCGGCCATCGGAAGCTGGTGCATAGTCTGCGGGTGGGCACCGGCTTGCGCCAGCAACAGCTAGGGTGCTCTTGGCCCCGGGGCTAGCGCGCAGTCTGGGTAGTCGGCGCGCCGCCGTGGCGGGCGCGCTCCAGCAGGTACTGGTGGCGCCACAGCACCCACGCCAGCCCGATGACCGCCGTGACGATAAGCAGCGTGTACACGATACGGTCTTGGCGAAGGAGGATTTCGGTGCGTTTCATAAGCTGGGCGTAGAACAGGCCGGCGGCTAAACGCAGGCCACCGCACCGGGGTTGCCAGCCTAGCCCAGGCCCAGGCTGCCTTGCAGGCCCAGCAGCACGGCGTCTATCTGGTCGGCCAGCGCGTTTACCTGGTCAAGGCCAGCGCGCGCCTCCTCAATCTGGCCGCGCTGGTAGCGGGCCGTAAGCTCCTGGCCGGTGCGCAGCAACTGTTGCAATAAGCGCTCGGTGTCGCGCACCTCGGGGCGGGTGCCGTAGGCGGGCTTGAGCACTGTTTGCACCCACTGGCCCAGGGGGCTTTCGGCAGGCGAAAACAGGGCGGCGTCGGCCTCGCGCACCCCGTACAGCACCGAGCGCAGCCGCGACTTAAACAACACCTGCTTCACGCGGGCCTGCTGGAAGTCGAAGAGGGAAAGGGCCATGTAAAAGGGAAGCGATAAAATAAGTGGCAAATGCCAGGGTACTCAACTCCGGCCAAAGGTACCGGGGCCGCTGGCACCACGGGCGCGCAAGGCGGCCGGGGCGCACCAGCTCAGCTGCTTCCACCGCCAAAACCACGCTACCGGCTGGTTGGTTTTGCCTGGAAAGCTGCGGCAAGGTCATTTCTACGTAAACTTTCTGCAGCAGGGTGCCCGGTTGGCACAGTAGGCTGCTGCGCGGGACGGGGTTGCAAAAGGTATCGCCCCGGCGGGCGACCCTCGGTTTAACCGCGTCGGCCCGGCTTCGGCAATGCCTTGGCCGGGCTGCAACACCGGCCCGTAGGCAGCCACCACGAGGCCAGCGAGCCGGGAGCTACTCGAAATACGTATTGGTGGTCAACTATTTCCATTTCTCTATAGGCTAAACTCTTGGCAGCAGGGCTTGGGCGCCCGGCAAGATACGCCCGCCGCACGTCTGCTTCATTGGAAAGCAGATTGGGCAGATGCTGACACCTTACCAATAGTAAGTCAAGTATTTTTACCCTGGCTGCCTGCGCGGGCGGCAAAAGTCTCCCCCGCTGCTACCCGCCGGGCCAGGCCGGGGGCTAGCCCTACCTTTGCCCCCATGCCTCTCCTCGAAGTTTATTCGGCGGCCCAGCAGCGGCAGTTTTGCGCCCTGCCGCACCGCCTGCACCGCCACGCGCCGGCTTACATCGGCCCGCTCGACAACGAAGTGGATGCCGTGTTCGACCCGGCCAAAAACAAGCTATTTGAAGCCGGCGGCCAGGCCCAGCGCTGGCTGCTTACCGATGCCCAGGGCACGGTTATCGGGCGCATTGCGGCGTTTGTGAACCCGCTCACCGCCACCGTAGCCGATGCCAGCCTGCCCACCGGCGGCCTGGGCTTTTTTGAGTGCATTGATGACCAGGCGGCGGCCAACCAGCTCTTCGACGTAGCCGGCGACTGGCTGCGCGCGCGCGGGATGCTGGCCGTGGATGGGCCCATTAATTTTGGTGACCGCGACCGGTTCTGGGGCGTGCTTATCGATGGGTTCGACCACGAGCCCAACTATGGAATGTTTTGGCATCCAGCCTACTACCAAGCTTTGTTCGAGAGCTATGGGTTTCAGCTGTACTTCAAGCAGTACACCTGCCACCGGCCGGTGCACATGGCCCTGCACCCTAGCTTTCACCAAAAGCTAGCCGGCTTCGAAGCCGACCCGGCCTACCGCTTTGCCTACGCCCGCAAGGCCGAGCCGGAGCAGATGGCGCACGATTTTCACCACGTTTATAACCTGGCCTGGGGCAAGCACGCCGGCGTGAAGCCCATGACCCTGGAGCAGGCCCGCCACCTGGTGCGTGAGATGAAGCCCGTTATCGACGAGCGCCTGCTGGCCTTCGCCTACCACCACGACCAGCCGGTGGCTTTTTTCCTGAGTTTGCCTGAGCTGAACCAGATTTTCAAGCACATCGGCCACCGCCTCAACCTGCTGGGCAAGCTGCGCTTTGTATGGCAGCGCTGGCGCTACATGCAGCGCCCCGACAAGAAGCTGCTAGGCATTATTTACGGCGTTATCCCTGACTACCAAGGCAAAGGCGTAGACCAGGCCCTGCTCACCTGGGAGCAGAAGCGCTTCATCGAGGCCGGCTACGAGAACATCGAGATGAACTGGATTGGTGACTTCAACCCCCGTATGCTCGTGACCACGCGCAGCATTGGCGCCAAAATCATTAAAACGCACGCCACCTACCGCAAGCTGTTCGTGGACCGGCCTTTCGAGCGCTACCCCATCATTCGCTAGGGAGAGATGACGCAGAGCAAGCAGGGTCGCCCATCGGGGCAGAACGCCCTTATTTATCCCCTGTTTTAAACCTCGCATCCAGCGCCAGCACCTGGGGCAGCACCAGCTGCGAGTCATCGTTATAAACGACGTATTCGGCCCTGGCCAGCTTTTCGTCTTCGCTAAGTTGCTTGTTCATAATAGCTTGCACATCGTCGGCCGAGCGGTGCGCGTCGCGGCGCAGCACCCTAGCGGCGCGCACCTCGGCCGGCGCAAACACCGTGATGATGGCATCGAGCCCCTTATAAGCGCCCGACTCATAGAGCAGCGCGGCTTCCTTCAAAATGTATGGCTGGCCCGCCGCAGCCTGCGCGGCCGACCAGCTGGCAAAATCCTCCCCCACCCGCGGGTGCACTAGCGCATTAAGCCGGGCCAGCTGCGCCGCATCGTGAAAGGCGACCCTAGCCAGGTAGGGCCGGTTGAGCTGGCCGCCCGCGTCGTAAGCTTCGGCGCCGAAAGTCTCTTGCAGCTGGGCCCGCAGCACCAGGTCGTGGGCCATCACGTGCTTGGCGCGGCTATCAGAGTCATACACTGGCACGCCCAGCGCGGCAAATACCCTAGCCACCACACTCTTGCCCGAGCCTATTCCGCCGGTGATGCCGATGCGAAGCATGTTATTGAGGTATGAAGTGAAGAGGTGAGGAAGTGAACCGACTGAAAAAAGAAAAGGCGTACTACGCTGCCCGTTAACCTCATCACGCCAGCACCTATTAACCAGTCAAAGTGAGTCGCCGCCCGGCACCAGGTAGTAGGTGGCCGAATCGGCGGGCAGGCGCACGAGGCGCACGGTGCCGAGCGCCCGGCGCAGGGGCGGCCGCAGGGGCGAGCGCGGGGGCGGCGTGCCGGGCAGGCGCAGGCGCACTTCGGCCGGCTCGCGGTGCAGGCCCACGGCGCGGCTGAGCAGGCGCCAGCCGTTGCCCCGCACCTCGATGGGCACGGTAGCCGGCAGGGGCCTAGCCGGGTGATAGCGCTGGGCGTTGTAGCGCCACACTACGGGGTAGTTAAGCGGCGCGGTGTAGCTGTTGCTGAGCGAGCGCAGCATCCATAGCGTACTGGCAATCAAGAAGCAAGCTACTACGGCGCGGTAAAAGCTAGGCTCGCGGCCTACCAGGGGGCTAGCCAGGCGCCGCAGCAGCTGGCTGGCCCGGCTGCTGGGGGCGGGGGGCGGCGTAGGCCGCATCTTAGCTGGCGGCGGGCGTGGTGCTGTCGGCCAGGGCGGCGGTGGCCGAGCCGGCTACGCGGGCCACGGCGCTGCGGTCAAAGCGCAGGCGCTGGCCGCGCTCTACTTCGAGCAGCACGGTTTCGGGGCCAACCTCGACCAGCAGGCCGTGCAGGCCGCCGATGGTCACCACGCGCGTGCCCTTCACCAGCGACTCGCGGAAGGCCTTGGCCTCAGTGGTCTTGCGCTGCTGCGGCCGAATCATGAAGAAGTACAGCACCAAGCCGATAGCCACCGGAAAAACGAGCTGCATAATGCCGCCGCTGGTGGCTGCCTGGAGCAGAAGAGTTAGAAAAGTCATGTTTTAAGAATATAAAAAGGTGTTGAATGTGGAGATGTGAGAATTAAGAAAGATGTGAAAAATAAGGTGGTTGAAATAAAAATTTGCCGGTTAGGTATCTCATTCCTTTAGTTACCCATTTCTCACATTTCCACATTCAGCACATTTTCACACTCTTATTTCGTCAGCACGTTGCCTTTGATATAGATAGTGGTAGTGCTAGGCTGGGTGTTGGCCCGCACGTTCACCTGCTTGCTGATGAGGCCTTGCTTGCCGTGGCTGTCAAACTGCACTTCCATCTCGCCGGTGGCGCCGGGGGCTACGGCGTTTTTGGTCCAGCTGGGGGTGGTGCAGCCGCAGCTGGCGGTGGCATCGGCAATGAGCAGCGGGGTTTTGCCGGTATTGGTGAACTTGAAGACGTGCTGCACCTTGCTATCTGGCTGAATATCACCAAAGTCGAATTGCTTCTCGGTGAAGGTCAGCACGGGCGCGTCGGGGTTGGGCGCCTCGGTGTCGCTGGCCACGTTGGGGTTATCGATGGTGGGGTTGGCCTTGGCATCGGCGGCCGCGTCGTCGGCGGCAGCATTCATGCCCTGGGTGCCGGCCTCAGTGGCCTTGTCGCGGTTGCAGCCCCCTAGCAATAAGGCAGCTACGGCGAGTGCGGAAAGAGTGGAACGCAGCATATACACAGCAGCGGGCGAAGGCTGGCTAGCCCCCGCCCGCTGTTAAAATGAAAATCGGTTACTTCAGCTTGTCGATAATGTGTTGGGCAAACTCGGTGGTCGAGGCCCGGCCGCCGAGGTCGCCGGTGCACTGCTCTTTCTGAAGCAGCGTTTCGTTAAGAGCAGCTTCAATACGTTCAGCATACGGCTTTTCGCCGAGGTGCTCCAGCATCATCAGGGCCGAGCGCAGCAGGGCGGTGGGGTTGGCTTTGCCCTGGCCGGCAATGTCGGGGGCCGAGCCGTGCACGGCTTCGAAGATGGCCATGTCGTCGCCGATGTTGGCGCCAGCTACCACCCCTAGCCCGCCCACGAGTCCGGCGCAGAGGTCAGAGAGAATGTCGCCAAACAGGTTGGTGGTCACAATCACGTCGAACTGCTGGGGCTTCACCACCAGCTGCATGCACATGTTGTCGATGATGCGCTCGTCGTAGGTAATCTCCGGGTACTCGGCCGAGGCCGCTTTGCAGGCGTCAATCATGAGCTTGCCGGCCTGTTTCAGAATGTTGCCCTTGTGGGCCAGCGTTACGTGCTTGCGGCCGTGCTTGGCGGCGTAGGCGAAGGCCGCGCGCGCAATTTTGCGGCAGCCCTCCACCGTGTTGCGGCTGATAGAATCGGCAATACCCAGGCGCTCATCCCACAGCTCCAAGCCCGAGTACAGGCCCTCGGTGTTTTCGCGAAACAGCACGGAATCAATGCCTTTGAAGGGCGTTTCGATGCCGGGCGTAGTTTTGGCGGGGCGCACGTTCTGGTAGAGGTCGTACTTCTGACGCAGCGTAATGTTGACGCTCCGAAACCCTTTTCCTACCGGCGTGGTCACGGGGCCTTTGAGGCCCACGCGGGTACGCTCCAGCGAGTCGAACAGCGGCTGGGGCAGCAGGGCGCCGCTTTCGACCAGGGCAGTTTCGCCAGCGTTGTGAGTTTCCCACTGCACGGGTACTTGCGCGGCGGTAAAAATATCGACTACGGCACGGGTGATTTCCGGACCGATACCATCGCCGGGAATGAGGGTTACTAAGTGCATAAAAAGAGGTACTTACGAAAGAGCAGGGGTAGTAAAGCAAGCGGGCGCGGCCGGGCTAGCCCGGCCGCGCCCGCCGCTACTTAGTTGATGGCGCGGCGCGAATTAATTTGGCTGATGAGCTGGTCGACATCGCCCAGCAGCTGTTCGGCTTTGCTTTTGGCGTCCTGAATCACGCGCTGGCCTTCGCTTTTGGCCGACGACGGGGTATTATCGCGGCTGGTTACGAGGCTTTCGGTGAGGTCGGCGAGCACCGAGCGGTATTTTTCGAGCTGGTAGCTGAGCCAGGAACGGGTTTCGCGGCCCGTTTCGGGCGCATACAGCAGGCCGACGGCGGCCCCGGCCAGGGCGCCGCCCGTGAAGCACAAGATACCGGTGATGGTTTTGCTAGCCATAGTCAAGGGTTCAGGAGAGAGGTTGAGGGAAAAGGCGCAGGGCAAGCAAAAGCTTGTCCTGCAAACTACTGGTTATCAAGCAGACCACGACCCGACTTGCGAATTTCGCCGCTTGCCGCCAGGTCCTGGGCCAGCTTGTCCAGAATACCGTTTACGAATTGTTTGCTTTTCGGGGTGCTGTAGAGCTTGCTGATTTCGATGTACTCGTTGATGGTGACCTTGACGGGGATGCCGCGGAAAAGCTGCATCTCGCACAGCGCCATCTTGAGGATGATTTTATCGAGCAGCGCCACGCGCTCCACGTCCCAGTTTTGGGTCGACTCGGCGATGAGCTTCTCCGACTTGGCGTCGTCGGCCAGGGTCTGCTTGTAGAGTGTTTCGGCAAAGTCGCGGTCGTCCTGCCAGTTGGCGCTCAGGTTCATCAACTCCTGCTTTTCGTCGGCCGCGTGGGGCATCATTTTCAGGGTTTTGAGGACCAGGTTGCGCACGATGGGGCGGTTTTCCTCCCAGTTCAGGTCGTTGCTTTCGAGCCAGCGCGGCAGGGCTTCGCCCTTGAATACGAAGTCTTTGTAGAGGTGGCGCACCAGCTCCATATCGGTTTCGTAATCGGTTTCGGCTAGGCCCGTGTTTTTGCCCTGCAGATAAGCCTGTACGGTTTCGTCGGGCTTCATTTCCTTCTGCCAGGCTTCGCGCAGGGCGTCGAGCTCCTCGCTGTCCGTCCATTGCAGCTTGCGCTTGATGGTGGTTTGCAGCAGCTGCTCGTTTTCTTTTAGCTTGGCAAAGGCGGCATTCTCAAACAGGCGGGCCGTGTCACTCACCTCGAAGCGCGGGCCGGTGAAGCGGCGGGTTTCGCGCTCGTTGTCTTCCGTAATCAGCCCTAGCAGCGCCTGCGGCATGTTCAGCAGGTGCAGGTACTGGTCGTGGATGCTCTCGGCGCCGTGCATGAGCTGGCCGCCGTAGAAATTGGCTTCCTTGTTCACCAGCCGCTCGTAGTAGTCGATGGCGTTTTTCACGGCCGCGGCCACCGCCTTGTCGTCAGAGCCCGACTCGGGCACCTCGCCGGTGCGGTGCCACTCGCGCAGCTGGGCTTCGCCCATTTTGCGCTGTCCTTCGAGCAGGCGGCGGTCGGGAGCCACGTCGGCAGTGAGGTCGGGCACAAAAGCCGCCGCAATGAGGTCCTGGGCCAGCAGCAAATCGGCGGCCACCGCTTGCTGGTAGGCGTAAAGGGCCTGCATGACTTTGATACGGAGAAGACGGCGGTTTAGCATTTCTAGTTAGGTAGTAGTTGAGTCTGGGCTAGCGTAAAACCGCTTGTCACTGCTGCTAGCACCGCAATGACAAGCGGTTTTTAACACGCAACGCCTGTTAATAGGTCGATTTCACCTTGCCCACGGCTTCGATGCGCTCCTGGGCCTGGCGGATGGCAGCCGCCTGGGGGTGGCTGTTTTCCTGCTCGGCGCGGTCGAGCACTTGCAGGGTGTAGTCGTAGATTTTTTCAGTTTGGGCTAGGGCACCTTCGCGGCTGGTGCCCACCACTTCGGAGTACACGTTGATGAGGCCACCAGCATTGATGAGGAAGTCAGGGGCGTACACGATGCCGCGGCGCACCAGTTCGGGGCCGTGCTCGTCTTCGCGGGCCAGCTGGTTGTTGGCGCAGCCAGCCACCACGCGGCACTTCAGGCGATTGATGGTGTCGTCGTTAATGGTGGCGCCGAGCGCGCAGGGCGAGTAGATGTCCACGTCCTGGTCGTAAATCTCGTCGAGGCCCACAGCCACGGCGCCGAAGCGGCTGGCCGCCTCGTAGGCGCGCTCCTCGTAGTAGTCGGTGAGGAGGAGGCTAGCCCCCTCTTTTCGCAGGTGTTCAAGCAGATACGTGCCCACGTGGCCCACGCCCTGCACGGCAATGCGCTTGCCAGCCAGGCTATCCGAGCCGAAGGCTTTTTTGGCGGCGGCTTTCATGCCCATGTACGTGCCGTAGGCCGTCACGGGCGAAGGGTCGCCGGAGCCACCCATGCTTTCGGGCAGGCCAGCCACGTGCTTGGTTTCCATGCGGATGTACTCCATGTCCTTGGTGGTCATGTTCACATCCTCGGCCGTGATGTACTTGCCGTTCAGGTTGTTCACAAAGCGGCCAAACTTGCGCAGCAGGGCCTCGTTTTTCAGTTTCTTGGCGTCGCCAATGATGACGGCCTTGCCGCCGCCCAGGTTCAGGCCCGAGATGGCGGCTTTGTAAGTCATGCCGCGGCTCAGGCGTAGCACGTCGCGCAGGGCTTCGGCCTCGGTGGCGTAGTGCCACATGCGGGTGCCGCCCAACGCGGGGCCGAGCACCGTGTTATGAATGCCGATAATGGCCTTGAGGCCCGTCTCGTGGTCGTGGCAATACACCACTTGCTCGTGCTGAAATTCGGCGACCTGCTCAAAAATAGAGGCAGTGGCCTGGGTGGGCGCGTCGAGTACCATAGGGGTAAAAAAGGAAAAATGGGTGGGAATGGGAGGGAAGAGTAGGGCGTAACTTTGTTAGAGCCGGGCCCGGCAATTGCTTCCGGGCCAGTGCTCGAACACCGTTTCGGGTGCAAAAGTACCCGTTTTTTTTCGGTTGCGGCCCGGTTTTCCGGCCCCGGCCCCTCCCCTGCTTATGCCCACCCGCGCCCTAGCCGCCGTCAATCCGCATATTTTCCACTACAAATGGCATTTTCTCGGCGGAGTGCTATTTGTGATTTTGAGTACGTTGCTGACCATTTTTCCGGCTCAGCTCGTGCGCTACTCCTTCGATTTGGTGAACGAAGGCATCGACCTCTACCACCTCTACGCCGGCACCCAGGCGCAGGCGGCTGTGTACCAGGTTTTTGGGCGCAACGTGCTGTTCTACGGCATGGTCATCATTGCGCTAGCCCTGCTGCGCGGCATTTTCCTGTTTTTCATGCGTCAGACGCTCATCGTGATGTCGCGGCGCATCGAAAACGACCAGAAAAACCAGATTTACCAGCACTACCAGTCGCTGCCGCTGGCCTTCTACCGCCGCCACAGCACCGGCGACCTTATGTCGCGCATCTCCGAGGACGTGGGCCGCGTGCGCATGTACCTGGGGCCGGGCATCATGTATTTCCTGCAACTAGTGCTGCTGTTCGTGCTCGTGGTGCCGCTCATGCTCTTGGTCAACGTCAAGCTAACGGTGCTCACGCTGCTGCCGCTGCCCATTCTGTCGGTCAGCATTTTCTACGTTAATAACCTAATTGAGAAAAAGTCGGACGATATTCAAAAAGCGCTCTCGGCCATGACCACCTTCACCCAAGAAGCCTTTTCGGGCATCCGGGTGCTCAAGTCGTTCGTGCGCCAGCAGGATTCCTATGAGCAGTTCCAGGTTTCGACCAATGAGTACAAGGACAAGTCGCTGAGTCTGAACTTTGTCAACTCGCTGTTCTTCCCGCTCATCATGTTTCTGGTGGGCATCAGCACCATCGTTACGGTCTGGATTGGGGGCCAGGAAGTTATCCGCGGCACCATCACCACGGGCAGCATCGCGGAGTTCATTATCTACGTCAACCTACTGACCTGGCCCGTGACGGCGCTTGGCTGGACGTCCTCGCTGGTGCAGCGCGCCGAGGCCTCGCAGGCCCGCATCAACGAGTTTCTGGACGAGAAAACCGACATCGTTTCGCGCCAGAATATCAGCCAGGAAATCGCGGGCGATATTGTGTTTGACCACGTTACGTTCACCTACCCCGACACCGGCATTACGGCCCTGCGCGACGTGAGCTTCCGCATCCGGCCCGGCCAGACCCTAGCGGTGATTGGCAACACGGGCTCGGGCAAGAGCACCATCGCCGCCCTGCTCTGCCGCCTCTACGATGTGACTGCCGGCGACATCAAAGTAGACGGCACCGACGTGCGCGACTACACCCTAGCCAGCCTGCGCGAGCAAATCGGCTACGTGCCGCAGGACGTGTTTCTATTCTCCGACAATATTCGCAACAACATCAACTTTGGCCTCAACCAGCCCGATGAGGCGCGCATGGCCCAGGCCGCCCGCGACGCCGATGTGTACGAGAACATCATCCGCTTCCCCGACGGCTTCGACACCAAAGTGGGCGAGCGCGGCATCACGCTCTCGGGCGGCCAGAAGCAGCGCGTCAGCATCGCCCGCGCCCTGGTGAAGGAACCCAAAATCCTGATTCTCGACGACTCGCTCTCCGCCGTGGACACCAAGACGGAGAACGCCATTCTCGACAGCCTGCAACGGGTAATGAAAAACCGCACCAGCCTCATCATTTCGCACCGCGTAAGCTCGGTGAAGCTGGCCGACCATATCCTGGTGCTCGACGATGGCCAAATCGTGCAGCACGGCACCCACATCGCCCTCATGGCCGAAGCCGGCGGCCTCTACCGCGCCCTCTACGAGCGCCAGCTCCAGACCGAGGTGGCCACCTCGTAGCCCACCGGCCTAGCCAGCATCCTACAAAAGAAGCCCCGCTGCTAATCGCAGCGGGGCTTCTTTTGTAGGATGAGCGTAGGTTAGCCGCTCACTACTTATTGAATCTGCACCAACTTGGTGCCGCGCTTTTCGCCGGCGGTGCAGCGCACCACGTAGGGGCCAGCGGGCAGCGTACCCACCTTCATTACCGTGGGCGTGGTGCCCACCATCGCCGTTTTGGTGATAACCGGGCGACCCTCCTGGTCATTGATTTCGAAGCGCGTGGGGCCGGGCGCATCGCAACGCACCGTGAGGGTGTGCGCGATAGGATTCTGGTCAACCTTGATTTTGAGAGCGTTGGGGTCAGGCGCGGGCGTTACGGGGGCTAGCGCGAGCGGCGCGGGCGCAGCGGCGGCCGGCGTAGTCTGGGCAGGAGCGGCTGGCGCAGCAGTAGCGACCGGAGCCTTAGCGGCGGCGGCCGGGGCCTTGGTGGTGGGCTTGGTTTGGGCTAGCAGCCCAAGCGGGGCCAGCAACACGGCCGCCAGCGTAGCAAAGTATTTCATAAAGTAATTTAAAATAAAGCTAGGTCTTAAGGGTAGTGAAGTTAGCCTGGTAAAGGTACAGCAGCACAAAGAATGCCACTTCATCGGAAAGTCACCAATATTTTTTCTCGCTGCTTGCCACATCCTTAGCTTGCTTTGCGGGGCTAGCGGGCAAAAAAAAGGCAGCCGCCTTGCGGAAGTATGGAACGTTTGCCTACCTTTGCAACTCCAAATGCCCTCGGGGTGTAGCGTAGCCTGGTATCGCGCCAGCATGGGGTGCTGGAGGTCGTAGGTTCGAATCCTGCCACTCCGACCGAGGAGCAAGTTTGCCCCACAAAAAAGCCTCTGACCTTCGGGTCGGGGGCTTTTTTAGGCCAACTTTCTCTTATTTGGAATTTCCCGACGCGGAGCCGCCCCATCGGTTTCGCATCCTTTTCGGGGTGTAGCGCAGCCCGGTAGCGCGCGTCGTTCGGGACGACGAGGCCGTAGGTTCGAATCCTGCCACCCCGACTTATAGAAAAGCCTGACTCTTGCCGAGTCGGGTTTTTTTATGCCTGTTGCGCGCGCGCTGCAACCATTGCCGGCTAGGCCTACCTCTGCCTACTGAGGCTGCTATCACCTGAATAAAACTTTGCTTATGCCCCTTTATATGAAAAAACTTCTTGCACTCGCGTTACTCGGCAGCCTAGCCAGCACGGCGCAGGCCCAAACGGCTATCAAGGCTGGCACCATCGAGTTGGGTGGCAGCATAAGGTACTTTCAAACGAAAACTAACGCACCTTATAGCTTCAACGCTGGCTACGGAGAAAGTGTAACTACGCAACACACCAACAATAAAACTCTTAGCATAACACCTTCTGCTGGCTATTTTGTGGCTAATAACTTGGCAGTTGGTATTTTCGCAAATTATGGAAAATCGAGCGCCAATAATGCTTATGACACTCAGTATATTGGTAATAACTTTCAGAATAGCAAACAGTTAAGCATTGGTGGGTTTGCGAAGTATTATAAGATGCTTAGCGACCAGTTTGGTGTAGCTGGCTTACTGGGGGTTAGCTATTTTCACACTGCAATAGATTACGCGAATCAGTATCAAAGTGGTGCACAATCTTCAAAGGGGGAGGAAGCGAGCCTAACGCCTAGCATAGTTTTTTTTCCAATACCCAGATTTGCAATAGGGGCCTCTATTGGCAGCTTGCTATATTCTCATCAAAAAACGGATTTGGGCAGCCGCACTGTTAACGGCTATTCTTCTCCCTATCCTGACAACACCCTGACAAGCTCTTCCTTTGGAGCATACTTCGGCATAGACCAGTTGGCGTTCAGCGGCACCTATTATTTTGGACGTTAGCTTTACCAAACGAAAAACCCCTGCTATCTCAAATAGCAGGGGTTTTTCGTTTGGTAAAGCTAACGTTACTTAACAAAAGCACTCGCAACTACCGATCGGAACGGATATGCTTGCCTTTCGGCGATTTATCGCGGGTGAGCAACAGAGTGGCGCCCGCCACCACGGCGGTAAAGGCGGCTAGCTTCAGAATCAGCCCTTTCTTGTCGTATTTCCACTCGATGGGGTAGCCCTTCTCGGCGAAGATATTAGGCACGTGGCCGTGCGCCAGGTCGCTGAGCACGCCTTCTACCACGTTTACACGGTCGGCGAAAAGCAACGGGAGCCAGTGCAGATAGCTGTTTTCGCTGTACTTGAAGGCGAAGCGCCGGATGACGCCGCTGAGGCCGCTAGGGGGCACCGAGGTGCCGAAGACGGCCGTCACGTTGGGCCGCTCAATGGAGTGCAGCACCTCGATGTTGATGGGCTGCTGGGTGGGGCGCTCCCAGGAGTAGCCCTTGTGGTCGTCCGCGGTGCGCGTGCGCATCGGGTAGGTGGGGTCGTTTTCGGGGTCGTTGTCGATGTTCCAGCCTGGAAGCTGCGACGGGTTGTGGGTGGTAGGTTCCATGATAGCAGCGGGTTACATGCCGGCGGTAGACGGAATGAGGACGGTTTTGATGCAGTTATCGAGCTTGGCCGAGAACATCCGGTAGCCATCGGCCACGTCTTCCAGCGCCATGCGGTGGGTGATGAGGCCCTTGGGGTTGAGCACGCCGTTTTGCACGTGCTCGATGAGGCGCGGCAGGTGGCGTTTCACAGCTGTTTGGTTGGCCCGAATGGTAATGCCCTTGTTCAGGACGTTGCCGATGGGCACGAGGTTGTCGGTAGGCCCGTACACGCCCACAATGGACACCACGCCGCCCTTGCGCACCGCATTGATGGCCCAGTGTACGGCCGTGGCCGAACCGGCTTGCAGCAGCGTTTTGCGGCCCGTGATGGTTTGCAATGCATTGCCGGCGGCCTCGGCGCCCACGGCATCGATGCAGACGTCGGCGCCTATCCAGTCGGTTTGCTTTTTGATGAACAGCACCGGGTCACCGATTTCCTGGAAGTTGTAGGCCTCGCACTTCGAGTAGTTGCGGGCAAACTCCAGGCGGTAGTCTTCCTTGTCGATGATAATGACGCGGCCGGCGCCAAACAGCCAGGCGCAACGCGCGGCCATGATGCCCACGGGGCCCGCCCCGAATACCACGACCGTGTCGCCGGTCTGAATGCCGCCCATTTCGGCGGCCTGGTAGCCGGTGGGCACCACGTCGGTGAGCAGCACGGCGTCCTCGATGTCCATGCCGGGTGGAATGACGGTGGGGCTCACGTTGGCGTAGGGCACGCGCACGTACTCGGCCTGCCCGCCATTGTAGCCGCCCGTGATGTGCGAATAGCCAAAAAAGCCACCCGCCGCCGAAGCCTGGGATGCCGCCTCGTGGCAGTTGCCAAACAGCCCTTGTTTGCAGAAAATGCACTTGCCACAAGCTATATTGAAGGGCACCAGTACATTATCGCCCACCTTGAGCTTGGTTACTTCCGAGCCTATTTCCTCGACCACGCCCGTAAACTCGTGGCCGAAGGTCTGGCCCACGCGCGTGTCAGGCACGTTACCGTTGTACAAGTGCAGGTCGGAGCCGCAGATGCAGGAGCGCGTGACCCGTACAATCGCATCCTCAGGATGCAGAATTTCGGGCATCGGCTTTTGGGTGACCCGAATGCGTTTCGGGCCGCGATATTCCATAGCTAGCATATGTTGTCTCCTTTAGTAGCAGGGTGAAATGGCCCCGGCAAACAGTACTTGCTGCTGCTTGCTGGGCTGCTAAGGGTACTCGCTTAGGCTAGCCAGGGTTAAGCTATGCATCTGTAATTCTGAAAATTACGTAGTAATCACGAGGGCGCCCGCCCACCTGCGTATAAACCGCTAGGCGGGCGGGCGCCCTCCGTATTTCTTACTAGCCGGGCTAGCCCTACTTCACGCCTACTCGCAACTCGTCAGCCTCATTGGGGCCGAATTGCTCGAGGTAAAATGGCTGCTTGGTCAGCTTCTGGTCTTTGATATGCTGCTGGGCAGCGGTGTAGAGCTTGCCAGGGGCGAGCAAAAAGCTAACGCCCTGCACGCGGGCCGCCACCACCCGCTGGCCGGCCGGCACCACGCGGTAGCGCCAGCCCGTGGGCAGCGCGGCGGCCGTGTCAGGCACCAGCACGCCCACGAAAGCGCGAATAGAATCGTGCGCCGACTCGGGGTCGTTGTAGTAGAGGTTGGCCAGGGGCTGGCCGGGGTGGGCATCCTGCCAGTTTTTGGCGGTGCGAAACAACTCGCCAAAGCGGCTGTCATCGACCTTGCCGCGGAAGGCCTGGCCAGCCAGCAGCACGGGCGCGACCGTGGTTTCAAGGGCCACGCTAGGGCTGCGTAGCCCGCCGAGGTAGGCGTAGATACCAAGGCCGATGGCCGTAAAAACGAGGACGAGGGGGAAGAAAAAACGCACGTCTTTTTACTTATTAATTTTTAGGTGCTCGGCCGAATCCGACCCTAGCGGCGCGCCTACTTACCCGTTGCCAGTTGCTCGCTGCTAGCATACTGCATGCGGTAGAGCTGGGCGTAGTAGCCGCCGAGGCGCAGCAGCTCGTCGTGGGTGCCGGTTTCCTTGATTTCACCGCGGTCGAGGACGATGATTTTATCGGCTTTCTGGATGGTGCTGAGGCGGTGGGCGATGACGAGCGAGGTGCGGCCTTCCATGAGCTTGTCGATGGCGTGCTGAATCATCTCCTCCGTCTCGGAATCGACGGACGAGGTGGCCTCATCGAGCACGATGACGCGGGGCTCGTACACCAGCGCCCGCACGAAGCTGATGAGCTGGCGCTGGCCCACCGAAAGCGTGGCACCACGCTCCATCACCGGGTAATCGAGGCCGCCGGGCAGGCGCCCGATGAAGCGCTCGGCGCCCACTAGGGCCGCCGCCTCCCAGATTTTAGTGTCCTTTATCTCCTTGTTGCCCAGCGTAATGTTATCGCGAATGGAGCCGGCGAAGAGAAACACGTCTTGCAGCACCACGCCAATCTGGCGGCGCAGCTGGCTAAGGTCATAGTCGCGCAGGTCTTCGCCATCGACGCGGATGTGGCCCTGCTGGATGTCGTAGAAGCGCGAGAGCAGGTTGATGATACTCGTTTTGCCGGCGCCGGTGGCGCCCACGAAGGCTACCGTCTGGCCCGGCTGCACGTGAAAGCTAATGTCTTTCAGCACCCATTCGGCCTCGTTGGCTTCGTTATCCTGGCGGTTGTAGGCAAACCAGACTTTATCAAACTCGACTTCGCCGCGCAGCTGGGGCACTGGCCGGGTGCCGGACGTGGCAATCAGCTCCTCGTTATCGAGCAGCTTGAGCAGGCGCTCGGTGCTCACGAGGCCTAGCTGGAGGGTATTGAAACGGTCGGCAATCTGGCGAATAGGGCGGAAAAACAGTGCGTTATACATGATAAACGCAATCAGCTCACCCTTCGAGATGGTGCCGGCAATCTGGCCCTGGGCGGCGTACCACACCAGCAGGCCCACACCAATGGCACCCAGCACCTCAGCCACCGGGAAGTAGATGCTGTAGTAGAGTACCGACTTGATGTTGGCCTTCGTGTGCTCCTGGTTTATCGCTTCAAACTTCTGGTATTCGCGCTGCTCGTTGTTGAAAATCTGCACCACATTCATGCCCGTGAGGTGCTCTTGCACAAAGCTATTGAGCTTAGCCACGGCGTTGCGCACTTCCTGGAAGCTGCCTTTCACCTTCTCTTTGAAGACGTAGGTGCTGAACAGCAGCGGCGGAATAACCGAGAGGCTGATGAGCGCGAGCTGCCAGTTGGTCCAAAACATGAAAATCATGAGGAAGACGATTTGCAGCAAGTCGCCGACCATCGCGGCTAGCCCCTCGCTGAAGACGTCGGCCAGCGTTTCCACATCCGAGATGTTGCGCGTGACCAGCACCCCAATGGGCGTGCGGTCGAAGAAGCTGAGCTTGAGGCTGAGCAGGTGGCGGTAGAGGTCAGCCCGAATATCGCGCACGATGTACTGCCCTAGCCAGCCGCCGTAGTAGGTCTGGAGGTAACTTACGAGGGTGTGCACCAATAGCAGCCCTAGCAGCCACAGCGTAGAGCGGTTGAGGCCCGCCCAGTCGTTGTTGGTGATGTCGACATCGACCATGCGCTGAATGAGCGCGGGGCGCACGGTGCCAAGCACGGCCGTAGCCACCGTGAGCACGATGAGGCCAATAAACACGCCCCGGTAGGGCTGCACGTAGGCGAGCAGCCGGCGCAGCACCTGCCAGTCGAATACCTGGCCGGTTTTGGTAGCAGAAGTTGGGTCCATAGAAGTAACGTGCTAACAAAGGTCGGCACGTTTCGTTGCCGGGCGGCGCGCGTCTGGCTAGCCTCTCCGTGTACTGTTTTGTGCTGGCCAGGGAACCTGGCGAAAATAAAACAGGCTTTTTTGTGCTTCAGAAGCTGTCGTTAGGAACTAAGTTCTTCGGCAACATCCCAGCCGGATATTCTACCTTGCTCAAATACAACCCCTTAGCCGGCGCTGCCCCGCTGGCCGCGATGCGTTGCTGACGGTGTAAAATATGCTGAAACTCCAGCGGCGTGAGCTTGCCGCGGCCCACATCGAGCAGCGTGCCCACTACGAGGCGCACCATACCGCGCACAAAGCGGTTGGCCCGAATGCGGAAAACCAGGCCGCTCGGCTCCTCGCGCCAGCCGGCTTCGTAGAGGTAGCACACGTAGTGCGTTTCGGCACCTTTTACTTTGGAGAAAGCCGTGAAATCGAACTGGCCCACGAGGTAACTGGCGGCCTCGTTCATGGCTGCCACGTCGGGCGCGCGGTCGAGGTACAGCGCCTGGTCGCGCCGAAACGGGTCGGGCCACAAACTCACAAAGTACTCGTAGGTGCGCGCCTCGGCCGAGAAGCGGGCGTGGTCCTTCGGCCCCACTGCGTGGATGTGCTGCACCTGTACATCGGGTGGCAGGGCACGGTTGACGCGGTAGCGCAGCAGGTCGAAGGTCATTTCGGGCGGAAAATCGGCTTCGAAATGGGCTACCTGGTGGCTGGCGTGCACGCCGGCATCGGTGCGGCCGCTGCCCAGCGTATGCACGGGCTGGCGCAGTACCTGGCTCAGGGCCTTGTCGAGGGTGGCCTGCACGGTGGCCACGCCGGGCTGCACCTGCCAGCCGCAGTAGGCCGTGCCGTCGTAGGCAAAATGAATGAAGTAGCGCATGGGTCTATCAAAAGTACCGCCGCTAGCCCGCAAAAAAGTCCCCGCTGCCGCTCGGGCAACGGGGGCTTCAGCAGTAGCGACCCGGCCGGCGGCCGGCCTACTCCACCACCAAGCGCATGGCCGGGGCGGCGCCGGAGCGCACCAGGTAGAAGCCGGCCGGCAACGTGAGCGGGGCCGTGCCCGCCGCATCGGCGGGGGTGATGAGCACGAGGTGGCCCAGGGCGTCATATACCCGCACCGGGGTGCCGGCCGTGGCCCCGCTCGGCGTAGCGGTGCGGGTGGCCGGGTTGGGGTACAAGGCCGGGCCCCCGGGCCCCCGGGCCCCCGGCTACCACGCGCACCGGCGAATAGGCGGTCGTGCCGTCGGTATCGACTTGGCGCAGACGGCAGTACACTTGCCACCCCTAAGAGTAGGTGGAATTGTAAGGGTTATCTATCAGCCCCCCGCTGGCCCCCGTGGCCACCACCCGCAGGCTGGTGACGCCCGCTGGCACGGTGTAGGTTTGGGTGCTGCCTGTGAAGGTATAGGAGTAGGTGGTTTGGGCCTGGGCCGCGCCGGCCGGGGCCAGCAGCCCCAGCACCGCCAGGGGGCAATGGCCCGCTGTAGGCGCACCAAAGAGCAGCTTGTTTCATTAATAAAACACGAAAGAGTAGACTTCTACCGCACCCACGCGCGGCGCTGCAAAGGTTGGCGCCCTTTAAATGCAGCGCTATAGCATAAAGATGTGAATTTTCGACCCTGGCCGGGGGCCCCGGCGCCCCGGGCGCGCACCGCCCAACGGCCCCCAAAAGACCGGCTACCGGGTGGGTAGCCCTTCCGCCCAGCGGAAGAACTGGCTAAGGGTCTTAGGGGTTCATTCCGCCCAGCGGAGTGGGGGCTAAGACTATTAAGGGGCCATGCTGCCGGGCGGAATGGTAGGCTAAGGGTCTTGGTTCGGCCCCTAGCCTACTCGTTTACAGTTGCCAACCTACCAAACGCAAAAAGCGCCGGCACCGCTAGGGCACCGGCGCTTTCGCACTTGCTTAAGATAAGCTAGCGGGTAGCCGCCAGCGCCTCGGCACCACCCACGATTTCGAGAATCTCGGTCGTGATGGCCGCCTGACGGGTACGGTTATACGTCAGCTTGAGGGCCTTGAGTAGCTCACCGGCGTTGTCGGTGGCCTTGTCCATGGCCGTCATGCGGGCACCGTGCTCCGAGGCATTACTTTCCAGCACTGCTTTGTAGAGCTGAATTTTCAGGCTCTGCGGAATCAGGGTTTGAATAATATCCTCCTTGCTCGGCTCAAAAATGTAGTCGACGCTATTATCCGGCGCGGCGGCGCTAGGGGTACCAGCAGGCACTGAGGTGGGCACCAGTGGCAGTAGCTGCTCGGCTTGCACCACCTGGGTAGCTACGTTCTTGAACTCGTTGTACACCATCACTACCTCGTCGTAGCTGCCTTCGGCAAAGCCGCGCATGGCTTCCTCAGCAGCCACGCGCACCGTGTCAAACGAGAGCTTGGCGAAGACGTGCGTGTAGTCGCCCACCCGCTTGTAGCTGCGGCGGCCGTAGTAATCGTGCGCCTTTTTGCCGATAGCCAACACCGATATGTTGCTCGCCGACAGGCTAGCGTAGCGCTGCGCGATGAGCGCGTTCACACCCTTGAATACATTGGCGTTAAAGGCGCCGGCTAGGCCCCGGTCGGAGGTAATGGCGATGACGAGCACCCGGCGCACCTCGCGCACCTGGCCGTACTCGCTCACTACCTCGTCGGTAGTGGTACGGGTCAGGTTGGCCAGGATGCTGGTGAGGCGCTGCGCGTAGGGGCGCATCCGGGTGATATTATCCTGGGCCCGGCGCAGCTTGGCCGCCGCCACCATTTTCATGGCTTTGGTAATCTGCTGCGTGCTCGAAACCGATTGGATACGCGAGCGAACTTCTTTTAAAGAGGCCATAAGTTGAATAAAAGATGGCGCGAGACTCGCCCCCGTGCCGATTATCGGCGGGACTCTGGCCCGCTACGCCAGCGAACGTTGCTGAACTAACGTGCCCTGACGTGCCGGCCCGAGGCCGGCGAATAATCGGCACGGGACCGAGCCCCGCGCCATTAATCACTAATTACTTCGCGGCGTAGTTAGCAGCTACATCCTTAGCCGTCTGGCGCAGGGCGCCGGTTACGGCGTCGTCGAGCTTACCAGCCTTTAGCGCTTTGAGAGCATCGGGAAAGCGGGCGTTCAAAGTCTGCGTAAACTCCTTCTCGAACTCGCGCACGCGGTTAACCGGTACGGTATCGAGCAGGCCGTTGGTAGCAGCGTAAATGATGGCCACCTGGTCTTCCACCTTCACGGGCGAAAACTGGGGCTGCTTCAGAATCTCTAGGTTGCGGCGGCCGCGCTCGATGGTGAGCTTAGTCGAGGCATCGAGGTCCGAGCCGAACTTGGCAAAGGCTTCCAGCTCGCGGAACTGGGCCTGGTCAAGCTTTAGCGTACCGGCGACCTTCTTCATCGACTTAATCTGGGCGTTACCACCCACGCGGCTTACCGAGATACCCACGTTGATAGCGGGACGCACGCCGGAGTTAAAGAGGTTGGTTTCGAGGAAAATCTGGCCGTCCGTAATCGAGATTACGTTGGTTGGAATGTAGGCTGATACGTCACCCGCCTGCGTTTCAATCAGCGGCAGAGCCGTGAGCGAACCACCACCTTTTACCAAGTGCTTGATGCTCTCGGGCAGGTCGTTCATGTTGCGCGCAATCTCGTCCGAAGCGTTGATTTTAGCGGCGCGCTCCAAGAGGCGGCTGTGCAGGTAAAATACGTCGCCGGGATAAGCCTCGCGGCCCGGAGGGCGACGGAGCAGCAGCGACACCTCGCGGTAAGCCACGGCCTGCTTCGACAAGTCGTCGTACACCACGAGGGCCGGGCGACCCGTATCGCGGAAGTATTCGCCGATGGCGGCACCTGTGAAGGGCGCGTAGAACTGCATCGGGGCGGGGTCTGAGGCCGAAGCCGATACCACCACCGTGTAGTCCATGGCACCGCCCTTGGTAAGGGCGTTTACTACCTGGGCAACCGTCGAAGCCTTCTGGCCAATGGCCACGTAAATGCAGAACACCGGCTGGCCAGCTTCGAAGAACTCGCGCTGGTTTAGGATGGCGTCAAGCGCTACGGTCGACTTGCCAGTCTGGCGGTCACCGATAATCAACTCGCGCTGGCCGCGGCCAATCGGAATCATGGCGTCGATAGCCTTGATACCAGTTTGCAAGGGCTCAGTTACCGGCTGGCGGAAGATTACACCGGGAGCCTTGCGCTCTAAGGGCATCTCGAAGGTCTGGCCCTGGATGGGGCCGCGGCCGTCGATGGGCTGGCCGAGCGTGTTCACCACGCGGCCCACGATGCCCTCACCTACCTGAATTGCGGCGATTTTGTTGGTGCGGCGCACGGTAGCGCCTTCCTTAATGTCGCCGTATTCGCCGAGCATTACAGCACCCACGTTATCTTCTTCGAGGTTGAGCACCAGCGCTTGCAGGCCGTTCTCAAACTCAATCAGCTCGCCCGACTGGGCATTGGAGAGGCCGTAGATACGGGCCACACCATCGCCAACCTGGAGCACGGTGCCGACTTCTTCCAGCTCGGCAGCCGATTTGAAATTGGACAGCTGCTGCCGCAGGATGGCGGATACTTCGTCCGGGCGTACTTCAGCCATGATAGTATTAATTTAAGCTAGGTTGGTAAGTATTGTCGGTGAGGGAAGTGCGCAAGCGGCGCAGGTTACCTTTCACCGAGTCGTCAATTTGCCGGTCACCCACGCGCAGCACAAAGCCACCAATGAGCGAGGCATCTACTTTTTCGGTGAGCGACACATCCTGCAGGCCGGTCTGCTGTTTCACCATGCGCTCGATTTCGGCACGGGTAGCCGGCGTGAGCGGCGCAGCCGAGATTACCTCGGCTACCTGCACGCCCATCAGGGCGTTGTACTGCATCAAAAAGGCATCGCCGATGTGCTCCAGCGCATCCTCACGGTTTTTGCTGGTCAGAATCTGAAAAAAGCGCATCAGCATTTCCGACACCTTGCCCCCGAAGATGGCAGTGAGGATGCTGAGCTTTTTGTCGTGCTTCACAATCGGGTTGCGCAGCAACAACCGCAGGTCGCGGCTGCTGGCCATGGTATTGGCCAGCAAGTCCATGTCCTGCTTCAGCGTCGCCAGCGTGCCCTGCTCCTGCGCAAGGTCCAGCAAGGACTTGGCATAGCGGGCGGCTACTTGTTGGTCGGCCATTTTGAGAGGTAAGCTAGTGGGGCTAACGAAGCATGCAGAAAGAATGTGGTCGCTAGCCCCGCCGGGCAATTAATTCAGTTTTACGTCTTTCAGATAGTCATCTACCAGCTTCTGTTGGGCAGCCGGGTCGGCTAGCTCACGGCGCAGCACGCGCTCGGCAATGTCCACGCTCAGCTGAGCGGCGGTGTTGCGAACTTCGGCCAGGGCCTGGTTCTTCTCCTGCTGGATAGCCTCGCGGGCCTGCTGCGAAATGCGGTTGGCTTCTTCGGTGGCTGTGGTTTTGGCCTGCTCAACGAGGCGGTTGGCGATAGCCTGGCCTTCCTTCAGCATTTGGTCGCGCTCGTGGCGAGCGTCAGCCAATAGCTTTTCGTTGCCAGATTTCAGCGCCTGCATTTCCAGTTTAGCCTGCTCGGCCATTTTCAGGGCTTGGTCGATGCTGTCTTCCCGCTCTTTCAAGGAGCCCAAAATGGGCTTCCAAGCGAACTTAGCCAGCAGCAAAAACAGGAGTAAGAAAATCAAGGTCTGCCAGAAAAGCAAACCAAACTCGGGGGTGATAAGATTCATGGGGACGGCAATTATCGGGGTGGCAGCGCCGCGGCTAGGCGGCACCGATAAACATTCGGCGGCGGCAAGTAAGTTGCCAAAGATTAAGGGCTAGCCAACTGGCGAACACCCACGCTTTAGCCGAACGAAAACCCGGCACGACCGGCCCCCACTAGGGGGAGCCGGCCGGCCGGGCTTAGACCGTCGCGATTACTGCAAACGCAGGGCGATGAGCAGGCAGACTACGATGGCGAACAGCGTAGCACCTTCCAGCAGAGCGGCTACGATAAGCATAGCAGTCTGGATTTTGCCCGAAGCCTCCGGCTGACGGCCGATGGCTTCCATAGCGCTACCGCCGATGCGGCCAATACCCAGGCCAGCGCCCAGGATAGCCAGACCAGCGCCGATGCCGGCACCCATTACAGCCAGACCAACCGAATTAACAACTTGCAGCAACAACGAAAGAAGCATGGTAAAAAAGAAATGTGTGTAGGGAAAAAACTTGGGGAAATACAACCTGGCAACCAATGCAGCCGCCCGGCTAGGGGGTTAGTGCGCAGTAACGTCGGCGTGGCCGAGGTGGGCAATGTTGGAGCCACCGGCGCGCTGCTCGGCAGTGCCGAAGTCTTCGCCGCCGTGGGCCTCGTCGTGGTGGTGCTCTTCTACTGCACTACCGATATACATAGCCGTGAGCAGCGTGAAAATGTACGCTTGTAGCACTGCTACGAGTAGTTCAAGTACGCTGATAAATAGACCAAAAGGTACCGAAAGGAAACTGGTGGCCGCCGATTTGAAAATAAAAATGAGGCTGATAAAGCTCAGAATAATGATGTGACCAGCCGTGATGTTAGCAGTCAGACGTACCATTAGCGAAAAGGGCTTCACAATCACGCCTACTAATTCGACCGGCACCATGATAATATAAAGCGGCCACGGCACGCCAGGCGGCGCGAAGATGTGACCCCAGTAGTTCTTGTTGGCGCTAAACAGGGTGATAATCAGCGTGAGTATCGCTAGGGCTGCCGTAACGGCAATGTTGCCGGTGAGGTTGGCAGCACCGGGTGTGAGACCTAGCAGGTTGTTAAACCAGATAAAGAAGAACAGAGTGAGCAGGTACGGCATGTACCTCTCGTACTTGGGACCGATGCTTTTCTTGGCTACTTCGTCGCGGATGAACAGTACGAAGGGCTCCAGCGCATTTTGCAGGCCCGACGGGGCCTGGCCGGTGCGGCGGTTATACGATTTGGCTACCGAGGCAAAAACAATCAGCAGCACGATGCTGCTCATTGCTAGGGCTGCTACGTTCTTGGTGATGGAAAAGTCGTAGACTTTGCTGCCATCAGTGGTGACGAGCTTCTCCTCCTCAAGCTTGAAGTTGCCGTAGGTTTCGCCCTCAGCCACGTGCTTAGAGGAGAATAGCGACAGACCCTTACCGGGCTGGTAGGCGATGATGGGCAGGTAGGTAACGAAGTTGCCGTTGTCGGTGCTGAACCAATGCCACTCATGCGAGTCGGCTACGTGATGCAAAATAACTTCGCCTGGGTTGAAGCCCTCCCCTTTTTCACCCGATTTGGTGGGTTCGGCGCCAAAGCCGACGAACGAGCACAGGCAAAGTAAGAGGGTGAGTAAACGCTTCATTCAATAGTAGTTAAAAACCAAGTCCAGGGTAAATTATTCTGCTTTTGAGACTTGCTTCGCTGAAAACGGGCGCAAGTTACTAAAAATAGCCCATATTTCAAAGCCGGCGCACAAGAAGTACCCTATAAAGAAGACTCCAAGGAACGTAAGCAAGCCGTGGCTATCCTGGATATTGGTGTTAAAAAAATAGACGAGAATAATGCCGATGCCGAGGGCCAGCCGCAGCCCGACGCCCCCAAAATAGGCCACCAGAAAGCTGTCGGGCGAGCGGCGCACCACCACGGCCGTAAGCCAATAGGCGAGTAGCGTGAGGCCCAGCAGCGTGCCCACCACGTAGGGCGCCAGCGGGTGCACTACTGCCGTCCCAAACGCCGCCCGCAAGCCGAAAAGCACGGCTAGCGAGCTTAACGCAAAGGCAGCAAATTGGGTGAGAAAACGGGCGTTCATAGGGTAGCAGGCCGAAACCGGGCCGCAAAGGTCGGCACAGAAGCGCGCAAAAGCCCCGTCGACCGGGGTCAACAGGGCTTTATTTATGAAAAAATCCTGAAAAAAGTGGCTGACTTACAGAGAACGCTGCTTAAAAAGCAATCAACCCACGCCGCCGTTGGTACTAGTGCGCACCGAAAGCATACCTAATGCTGTAGCTCGCATTCTTTCTGTTAGATAGGCTAGCCAGCTTTTAAACCACCGGGAAATTGGCGGCTAGCCATGCCACTGCCCCATCGAGGTCGGCTTGCACGAGGTTATGGCCAGCCGGCATGTCGCGCCGCGTGAGGGCGTAGCCCGCTTGCGTAAGCAGCGTAGCATAGGCATCGGTGGCGGCGGGGCGCACGGTGGGGTCTTGCAGGCCGGGCGTGAAAAACACCGGCACCGGCCGGGGCGCCTTGAACACGGGCACCTGCTGTACTAGTGGCTGCATGGGTCGCCACAGCACTGCGCCCGCCAGGAGACCAGGATACAGCATCAGCAAACTGCCCGCAATGTTGGCACCGTTGGAGTAACCCACGGCGATGAGCTGGCTAGGGTCGAACCCTTCCTGCACGGCTACTTTGCCCAGGAAATCGGCTAGCTCGTGGGTGCGGAAGATGACATCGGGCTCATCAAACACACCCATGCCTAGCCGGCGGAAAAAGCGGGGCATGCCGCCCTCCTGCACGTTGCCGCGCACACTCAGCACATTGAGGCCAGGGCCGAAACGGGGGGCTAGCGAGAGCAGGTCGCGCTCGTCGCCGCCGGTGCCGTGCAGCAGGAGCAGTGTGGCCCGCGCCGCCGTGGGCGCGGGTTGGTAGATGTAGGTGAGGGGCTGAAAATTCACGGTTTCCATGCGCTAGCCTAGTTTGGGAAGGTGAGCTTCGATAGCGGCGCGCTTGCTTTCGTGCTGCGCGGGCAGCATGAGATGGGTACCCAACTCAGCCAGCGGCTCATCAACCATAAAGCCAGGGTTGTCGGTGGCTACTTCAAACAGCACCCCGCCCGGCTCGCGGAAGTACATGGCGTGGAAGTACTGCCGGTCAATCTGGGGCGTTACCTGGAAGCCTTTTTTGATGAGCAGGTCACGGAAGTACAGCTGGGTAGCATCATCCTTCACCCGGAAAGCCACGTGGTGCACCGAACCGGCGGCTACCTGCCCGCGCCCTTCGCCGGGCGCTGCTACCAACTCCACGATATTAGCCGTGCCCAGGGCATCGGTGGCGTAGCGGAAGCGGTTGACGTGCTGGGCCACTAGCTTATAGCCAAACACGTCGGTAAGGACAGCAGCCGTAGCTTTTACATCGCTCAGCGTGAGCGTAATGTGGTGGAAGCCGCGCGTGGCAACCTCGGCGCTTACCTCATCGGTAGTCCAGGGCGTGCGCGGGTCATCGGCTACTTCGGTCAGCTCCAGCTTCAGGCCGTCGGGGTCGAGGAAGGTGAGGTAGCGCTCGCCAAATTTCTCGGCGGGCTTGTTGTAAGTAACGCCTTTAGCTTCAAAGCGCTTCATCCAGAAATCGAGGCTACCGGCGGGTACGGCGTAGCCAATTTCGGTAGCCTGGCCGGGGCCGCGGCGACCGGGCTGCATGTTTTCCCAGGGGAAAAACGTGAGGATGGTACCGGCCGAGCCCTGCTCATCTCCAAAATAGAAGTGGTAGGTACCCGGGTCGTCGAAATTGACGGTTTTCTTCAGAAAGCGCAGCCCGAGCGTCTTGGTGTAGAAGTTGAAGTTGCGCTGGGCGTTGCCGGCAATGGCCGTGATATGGTGCAGGCCTAATAGTTGGTTTTCCATGATGGTATCGCCGCGAAGGGCGCAAAAGAAAGTCGCAGAAAAAGCTGGCTAGCTTAGTGATTGATGGGCGCTTCGATGAGCAAGAAGCGGGTGTCGGCGGCGCACTCCAGGCGCACGGCACCGGTTGTTTCCCAGAGGCCGAGCGCGTCGCGCTGGGCTAGCTTCTGGCCAGCCACCGTCACTTCGCCGCTGATGACGAACACGTAGAGCTGCTTGTTGGCGGGGGCAAAATGGTAGTCCACGCCTTGGGCCTCGGTATAATACCCTAGCGAGAGCTTGGCGTTCTGGTTTATCCAGCAGTGGGCAGTGCCTTCCTCGTTGCTCACAATGGTGGTAAGGCGGTTGGCCCGGCTAGCCTCCGGAAACTGGCGGCGCTGGTAGCGCGGCGTCACGTTTTGCAGCTTAGGCTCAATCCAGATTTGCAGAAAGTTCACCTCGTCGTCACCCACGTTATACTCCTCGTGGCGCAGGCCCGAGCCAGCGCTCATAATCTGCACGCCGCCGGCCGGAATGACTTCCGAGTACCCGAGCGAATCCTTGTGGTTCATGGTGCCGGCCAGCAGCACCGAAATGATTTCCATGTTGGCATGGGCGTGCAGGCCAAAGCCCTGGCCGGGCGCCACAAAATCATCGTTGAACACGCGCAGCAACCCGAAGCCATTGCGCTCGGGGTTAGCATAGGGCCCGAAGCTGAACGTGAGGTGGCTTCGGAGCCAGCCAATGTCTTTGAGACCTCGGTCGGTGGCGGGAAAGAAATGCGAGCGCATGGCAAAACAGGTGTAGGTGAGTGCGACGCATCAAAGCTACGTCGCAATTAATGTACCTACATCAATTAGGAGAAAAAAGTTTTCTGCCACTCGCTTTCTCTCAACTATTGGTCGCTACTAGCGCTGCGGATAACCTGGTACAACGCGCCAAATATCCCCGTGAGAGTGAGGCCGATAGTGTACCAGGGCGTTTTGGTTTGAAAGTGGCCATCGAGCCAGATGCCGGCCCAGGTGCTGAGGCCGATGATGGCAATCATTTGCACGGCGATGCTACCGTACTTGGCCAGGGCCGAGTTGTTGCGGGCCGACTCATCGGCGGGAGGCTGGGGCAAATTGGTGGCCATGCTAAGGCTAAGGTGGGCGGGTGAGGAAGGGATGAGGCGCGGCGCGGGTTTCGGCCGGGCGGGGCGTAATTTTACGGGTTGCCGGCCGTTAGGGCTAGGCCCACCGAACAATTTGGGGCGCACCGGGCGTTGCGACCTACTTACCTGACCAGCTTTCAACGTTGAAAATCGCTATTTCCCTGAAATACTACCGGTTTTGGCTGCTGGCCGGGCTGGGCTTAAGTGCGGCGGGCTGCGCCTCCGACAAGTCGGTGTTCAGCCACGCCCTCAACAACGTGGCCGCGCGCGACAACGGCTTTTTCCTGGCCCGCGAGCAGCTGTGGGCCACCGAGGCCACCTTGTACAAGGGCCGCAACGACGATTACAACCGCGTGCTGCCCCTCTACCCCACTCTCGACAGCACCACGGTGCGCGCCACCCGGCCCGACCTGAACGACATTATTAAGAAGGCCTCGCTGCCGATTCAGCACCGCGCGGGCTCCGATTGGACCGACGACGCCTACCTGCTGGTGGGCTGGTCGCGGTTTTATAAGATGGAGTTTGACGACGCCATTCTCACGTTTAAATACGTGAACAGCACCAGCCGCGACCCCTTTGGCAAGCAGGAGGCGCTGATTGGGCTGATGCGTACCTTTCTCATTACCAAGCAGCTCGACAACGCAAAGGCCGTATCGGACTTGCTTGACAAGGAACTGGGCTTGCCCAAAGATGCCCGCGAGCTGTTTCTGGCCCGGGCCGACTACTACCTGCAAACCGAGGAGCCCGCACTGGCCATCGCGCAGCTCGAAAAGGCCGTGCCCCTTATTCCGGCCAAGAATGAACGCTCGCGCACGCGCTTCATGCTGGCGCAGCTCTACCAGGCGCAGGGCCAGAACAAAGAAGCCACGGTGCAGCTCAACAACATCTTGAAGCACAACCCGCCGTACGAGCTTGATTTTCAGAGCAAACTGCTGCTAGGGCAAGTTTCGGACCTCGACCAGCAAAGTAAGGAGCGACTAGATAAGTACTTTGCCGCGCTGCTGAAAGACCCTAAAAACAAGGAGTACCGCGACAAGATTTACTACGAGATGGGCCGGCTAGCCTACCGCCAAAAGAAGTACGGCGACGCGCAGGCCCTGCTACGCACTTCGGTCCGACAGCCCACCACCAGCAAGTCGCAAAAGGGCTACACCTATCTGCTGGCTGGGCGCATCTACTACGAAAATCTGCAGAAATACCGACTGGCCGCCGCCTATTACGACAGCACCACGCAGGCCCTGCCCAAGGAGAACCCGCTGTATGCCAAAACGAAAGAGCGCAGCGATATTCTGCAGGAGTTTGCCAAGCAATACACTATTATCGAAACCCAGGACAGCCTGCAGGCCCTGGCCCGGCTGCCCAGCGCTGAGCTCGACAAGCGCCTGAATACCTACGCCGCTGCCGAACTGGAAACCAAGCGCCTGGCCGCCGCCAAGGCCCTGGCTGCCCAGCAGGCCCTAGCCAAAAAGCAGCAGGTCGAGGCCAGCCGCATCACCGCTGCGCCCAGCGCGCTGAGCGGCGGCCAGCGCGATATCAGCAACCCCAACGCGTTTGACGCGACTACGGCCGTGGCCTCGGGCGCGGGCTGGTACTTCGACAATGCGACTTCGCTGGGCACGGCGCGGGCCGACTTTTTGCGCACCTGGGGCGACCGCAAGCTGCAAGACAATTGGCGCACCGTGAGCGCCCCGAGCAGCTCGCCCAACGCGCCGCAGAACGGCGGCGCGCCCGTGAGCATCACCGGCAACGACCAGACCCGCGTGAACGGCGGGGGCGCGCCGGGGGCGAACCCCACTGGCGCCAACGGCACCGCTCCCCTCGCCCCCCTGGCCGAGCAAAATGCCCTGGTGGCCCAGTACCGCCAGCGCCTGCCCACCACCCCTGGCCAGCTCCAGACTTCTGACCAACAGATAGAAGGTGCTATGTACGAGTTGGGCGGCATCTACAAA
>Ga0308157_10002028_pt1 | contig 36288 bp, 40 predicted proteins | sample PhyBR1_FD_201035 | JGI IMG/M metagenome (GOLD analysis project Ga0308157, IMG submission 201035) | Phyllosphere microbial communities from UC Gill Tract Community Farm, Albany, California, United States - DLSLB.R1 | ecosystem: Host-associated > Plants > Phyllosphere > Unclassified | place: USA... | reverse complement strand
TTTTCCCGGGCAAGAGATTCTATTATTCCAGCTCTGGGACCGGGATGCGCAATCGCAAAACAGTCTGGGACGCGCGCTGAGACTGGATCATTCCACCGTCGCCAAGTCCGTCAAAAGGCTGGAAGAAGCCGGGTTGGTATCACGTTCGCGCTCACCGGAAGACGGCCGCGTCACGCTGGTGTCGCTGACGGATGCGGGACGTGCGTTGGAGAAGCGCGTGACGGAGGTCTGGCAGCACGTGGAGCAGGCGACGACGGAAGGGTTTACCGAAGAGGAAATGGCCACGTTGACGCGGTTGTCGTTGAAAGCGGCGGCGAACGCGGATAAGCATTTGAAATGACGGGTTGAATGGATATTCAATCAAGGAGGTTCATTATGAGCATAAGGAAAAAAGAGACGGTTTTTGCGGTTTTGTTGGTCTCTCTGTTTTTGCCGATCAGTCAAGCTGACGCACCGATGCCGATTGCCTCTCCTGCCGCTTCCGAGGCCAATACGGTCATCGGTACGTCTTCGACATCAGCGGAACATGCGCTTGACGGGACGATCCGCGACGTTTTGCCGAACGAAGATGCAGACAATGCGGTAAAAGGGATCGAAATCCAGCTTTCCGCGCGCGAGATGATGGAAGGGCATAGCACCCAATCGTATGCGCGTCCGCTGTACAAGTTCGATCCGGTAGACATTGGCTTTTTGGAGCAAGGGATTTAGGAGCAGTTCGGACATGGAAAAGAGACCTTATCGAGGCGATGAAGGTCTCTTTGTTGATGGATTCAAATGGGCTTCCGGATCACTTCTCCCCCAGCGCCTTCTCCACCGCATAATCTTCCAGGGGCAAATCCGACTCCTGTCCCAGCGCGAGCTTCGCCAACTGGCTGCCGAGGAACGGTCCCATCGTCAGGCCGGACGCGCCCAGGCCGTTGGCGGTGATCAGCCCTTCCCAGCCCGGAACGCGTCCGATCACCGGCAAAAACCCCGGCGTGAACGGACGGAATCCGACGCGGACCTCCTCTACTTCTCCGTCTGCCAGACCGGGCGCAAGCGCCAATCCTTTGTCCAGCACCTCGTGCATGCCGCCCGCCGTCACGCGCACGTCGCTCAGCTCCACCCCGTTCTCGTGCGTCGCGCCGACGACCATTTTCCCGTCATCGAACGCCAGCAAATACTGATCGGTCGGCGGGATTACGACTGGCCAACGGCCGCTGTCCGGCTGACTCGGAATACCGAGATGCAGGATCTGCCCTTTCTGATACGTCACTTGGAAATCCAGTCCCAGAGGCCGCAGCAGCTCGCCGGACCATGCGCCTGCGCATACAACGACTTCGTCCGCAGATAGGAACTCGCCGTTTACATTCACCCCCGTTACCCATCCTTCCGACGTCTCAAGCCTCGCTTGTCCTTCCTTCACTTTCGCGCCATTACGCACGGCCGCCGACACCATCGCATCCCGCAGCGCGCGCCCGTCCACCCGAGCCGCTCCGCTGACCTGAACCGCCAAATAACCTTCATTCAATAGCGGGAAAAGCTCTCGGACTTGCGTCTCGTCCAGCACCGAAATCTCCCCGATCTCCGGCGCGTCCTCCCTGCGTTTCTCGGCGCGTTCGCGCATCTGCTCGATCTTCACCGGGTCCGTATGCAAACTCAACGCGCCGACCCGGGCATATCCGGTATCATGCTCGCCTTCCGCACGCAGACGCTCCGTCAGCTCGGCGTAGTACCTGGCTCCCGCCTTGGCGAGCCGATACCAGGCCTGATTGCGGCGCTGCGACAGCCACGGGCAAATAATCCCGGCCGCCACGTCCGTCGCGCGTCCGGGTTGCTTGGCGTCGATCAGGGTTACGTCCGCGTCCGAGCGAGATAGATGGTAAGCCGCCGAAGCGCCCAGAATCCCGGAGCCGACGACGATAACTTTTTTCATAAACATATAATTCCTTTCTGCGGGTAAAAATAAGTTCTTTGGCCGTTCATTCAGCCTTTCCATAACTATTATACCGGGCGGCGGGTTCATCTTTATAGAAAAAGAAAAAATGCGTTGAGCATATGCACGCAAAAAGGGGTTAACCATGTTATTTGAAATTTTTCCGGATTTGAATCCGCTGCTCCTGATCCTCGCGATCGCTCCAATGTTGGCCGTGGCGCTGGTGTTGATTGGTAAACGGTTGAAGCTGCATGCCGGGTGGAGCGTAGCCGCGAGCTTGTTCATTCCGCTGCTTTTTATCTGGACGGATTGGTCGACGCTGAAAGCGAATGTGGATAGTTGGGTGATTTACGGCGCGGCTTACGGGGCAATTGCTTGGGTGGTCGGTTGGGTGTTGAAGGGAAGGAAAGTACGAGCGTGACCGGGAAAAGAGGATTGAGCCATGAAGCGATCGAAAAAGCCGTGGATTGTGTTGTTGGTCGTTGTGTCGCTGTATAGCGGTGTTGAATTCTTGGTTTTTGTGACCGGACATGTAGGCACGTTCAATACGGTTCGGCGCATGGTAGCGGCTGCTCCGGCAGTGGAGTGGCAAGGCGCACGACTGGCGTATGTCGGCACGGAACGCCTTTCGAATACCGATCGGGTTGCGCTAAGCAGTGCGGAAAACGATTCGGAAATCATGCTTTATAAGATCGCTTACGCCCCGGACAATCCGCCGTATGTATTTGTGCACCAGAAGGGTGAGAAATACTTCAAATACCGGATTCCGCGGGCAGCTTGGTCGATGTGAGAGGAGTGTGGAACAGATGAGAAAGCATCCTTTTATCTATTCGCTGCTTATCCTGCTGCTTGCGGCCGGATGCGCGCCAGAAGGACAAACCGCAACGTCAGCAAGCTTCGCGCAGGAAAAAGCGGTGATGTTTGAAGGGAAAATGTATGCAGGTTCGGATGAACCCGTTACCGATATCGGAGATCAGATTGGCGTTATCGATCACCAGATCACCCAAGAAAGCGAAGAAGAACATACACAAGGGAATTACTCCAATTATTATCCGGCAGGAACGAAAGTATATGAGGTGAAAAGGAAACCGGTGTCGGAAGGAATTGCTTTGGAGATCGGGGAGCGCGAGTATGTGGAGGTGAAGGCATTTCCTGCTGAATAAGAAGCTGGTCATTTCAAGATCCGCGATCAAGATGATCCCGCAGCACGTGTATCGAGGAAAGGCGTTGGTTGTACAGCGTCCTTTTCCATTGCGCATGTCTATTACCTCTCATTCCTGGGTCCACCGTAACATTTTGTTGCAGATATCGTATTGCTAAGTACCTAAATTAGGTATCTGCTCCTACACTGGAGATGTATCCTCAATTTTTTACATATTACCGCTTATTTCGTATTCCGCACGTCCGCCTCAACTTTTCCTCATTTTCTATGCAAGCCCGGCTTTTCACCCCTACCTAAAGGAGCGCTACATTATGGCAACGACATCCGGTTCCGCGCAAGACATCCTGACTCAACCGCTCACGCTCGAACAGATTCACGACATTCAGGAAAACAATCGCATTGCCGCCGTTCTCCCGGTAAGTTTGCAGGACGTTTCCGATCTCTCTCCCGAAGAACTGGCCGACCACCTTTCGATCCAATTGACGGACAGCGATCTGCTGACCGACGTGCAGTTCGAACGCGTCGGCGTGCAGGACGAAAATACCGTGCTCATGAAAGTGTCGGGAGACGTCACGATGCTGCTGGAGACGCTGGAGCTGTTCTCCGAGCATGCGGACGAAGAAGAGGACGAAGATAAGGAATAGACGGTTACGGTTGAAAAAGATGCAGCGTTCGCTTCGGGAGTTTCGAGGCGGGCGCTGTTTGTCGTGGAAAAGCGGTGCGGGACGGCAGCAGGTTCATTTGATTTCCGTGCGTTCCAACCACAGGCCGTCCAAACTTTCGAGATTCCGTTCTTTTAAAAAGGATTCCGTCGCTGCTTCCGCCTGTTGAATACGCTCGACCCACAAGGAATCTTCAAAACGGTAAACGCCTTTTTGCGTGCTGTCGAATCGGTCGGGAATATCGAAAGCCTTCTGCCATAACGCATTCAATCCCGCGAAACTTTCGATGACGCCCAAGTCTTTGTCGTTCAGCGGCCCGATCTTTTCTTCGCCTGCGAAGCTGGTTATCTTCAGAGCCGTGATCGAGATGATCCCGTACGGATACTCCTGCTGCTCGCGCTTGAAATGGACGGCTGTCCGCTTGTATTTTTCCCAGAGTTCGGCAAGCTTCTGATGGGTCGCGATGATGGAAATCCGCTGATTTTCATCCAATGTACGGGTCTGCAATATCTCTTCGTAGACTCGCCGGTTATCGTCGATCCATTGGATCATGTTCGAAAAGTCGACCTGCATCTCGTAGTCGATGTAGCTTCGGTAGGTTCGGTTGGAGGCATACAGCATGACCGTCGAGATCAGCAGAATGAGAGAAAGGAGTCCGAGGATAACTGTTTTTTTGTGTGCCCGGATACGTTTGAGCAAGGTTCAGCACTCCTTTCGCCGCCGCATTTTACTGACAATAAGATCAAGGATAGAAGTTTTTGCGCTCTTCCCGCTCACGCTTGAACACGACCGTTTCTTCTTTGCCTCCGCCCATGATCTTAACTTCGAAGTCGAGACCGTTCAACGTTTGCGGCGGAATATTTTCGATGTCGATTTCGACTTCTTTGCCGATCTCGCCTTCGAGCGCTTGTTCCGAATCCTCAAAGTAAAGCTTGGCCGGGCTGCCTTCGTACGCTTCCGCATTTTCGTTAAGCACAATGCGAAGGGTCGATCCTTCCGGCGCGGGCTTGGCGGATTCGACGGTCTTCCATTCGATCTCGAAGCTGTCGGACGTGCCGGTGTAAAAGGAACGGTAGTACGTTTCGGCTCCGGGAGGGACGCAGGCGGTTAACGATAGGGTCAGTAAAATAAATAAGATCAATAGAAGTTTGAATTTGGACATACGATCACCCTGGCATTTGACGTAAGAGAGAAACGAAGTTCCGCTCTGCTGGCTGTTTCGGCTGTAGTGCCAGGTTGTCGGATTGGGACGGGTCTTTGAACCCCTTTTCTTTTACAACGTGTTGTCTTAATGAAAAGTTGGCTTGAATTTGAGAGAATAACGAATAGATGCGGTTTAAACCAATAGATACGCGGGAGGAACGATGAAAAAACAGATAGATGTCGTCGGAGCAGTCATTGTACGAGACGGAAAAATCATGTGCGCGCAGCGCGGGAATACAAAAGCCATGCCTGGGAAGTGGGAGTTTCCCGGCGGTAAGATCGAGGAAGGCGAGACGCCGAAGGAAGCGTTGAAGCGGGAGATTCAGGAAGAAATGCAGTGTACCGTGGAGGTTGGGGAAGCGATCGAGACGACGGTATATGAGTATGAGTTCGGAGTTGTGCTTTTGTCGACGTTTTATTGTTCGTTGGTTGAGGGTGTGCCTGCGTTGACGGAGCATGCGGCGATTCGGTGGCTGGCGGCTGAGGAGTTAGGCACGCTGGATTGGGCGCCTGCGGATATTCCGGCGGTGGAACGGGTCATGTCGCGTAGTCAAAGCCATGATATAAATTCAAGTCATGCGCTATAAACAGAAAAACCTAAAGCCGCGTCGAAGGTGGCTTTAAGTTTGCTTATACATCCGTACTTTTTAAAAGTCGTCTTTGCGTCCTCTTCCCGACAAAGCGGCGAACATCACGATATACAAAAGAACGCATCCGTAAAAAACGCGTTTCATTGTATCCAAAAAATCAGAACCCGGATCAAGCCAAGTCAAGACAAAAGCCAAGAAAAGGAGCCCTAAATTTTCTTTGGAACGATAATCGAATCCGTACCGCAAACCTCTGTAGAAAACCAACAGAAGCACGACAACTAACATGATACTTATAAAAGTTCCCATAACACCCTCCCATGCAGGCCATTATAGGCGAAGAGTTTGGGGTTGTAAAATCTTTAAAATGTTCTGACTATTAGTTACATCGTAGCAAGCAAATCATATATTCTTTGCAGATCAGAATTGCGCGTTTTCCAATCATTCAGAGCCGCAATTGCACTTCCGGAAGCCACAGCTTCAATTACCGTCCCTAATGTTAATCCAAACGATATCGCATCTGTCAGAACGCCTATCGTTTATTGATTTACAACCCTGATTTTTACTGGATCTTCGAGCGAAATAGATTTTTCTGATAAAAAGAAGTAAGTATAGTTACCCATTTTTTTAATTAGGGTTGGCGAAAAGCTTTGATTGGAGGAGTCGAATACAAGCTCTTGACTAGAAAGAAGCTTAACTCTACCTCCATATACGGAAAAAGTATTTAAGTGATCGTCCGAGTAAGTCGTCAAAGAAGTCTTTGTCCACTCCCCTTCCTCAATAGACTCGATCTGCTCGCTTCCAATAACTCGATCGTATACAGACCATCTTAGACGACTCGAAGGCTTTTGCAGCACAATAATTCCACCAAACTCTTCATCATTATCAAAGAGATAATAACGAAAGTTATGATCCGGTTCAAAAACCAACTTTATGTCTTCCTGCGACACACCATTCTTCTCTAGAATTCCTGCGACTGTATAATTTCTTTCATAATAAAAGTAAGAGAATCCAATTATCAAAATTAAGAGAAAAGAAAAAAGAACATATTTGATATATTTATTGGATTTGATAAGTAGCCCTCCCAGAAATAAGATTGATTGAAATAAGGACTTCCTACCGTTGCTGTCAAAACGCTGTACAACTGGCTCTACGCCGGCCTGTTACAAAGTGTTAGAGCGTCTGCACGGCGTAGACATGTATTTCGCCGATCCGTATTCCTCTTGGCAACGTGGCTCCAACGAGAACGCAAACGGCTGACTTCGGGAATTCCCCTAAAGGTCACGACTTTGCTTAGCTTGGAAATCCGCACATAAATCCTTTTAGAACGAAGTGTTGCACTTGGGTTGACAATTTGTCATATGCATGGCGGTACTATCATAGGGATGACAGTTGCCGGTATAAAAAATGGGCTCGTGGCCCATAACTCACTTTATTATTCTTCAGCTTCGGCTTCCACTATTTCCGGATATGCAAGCTATCGAAGCGAGATTGCTGCCAGCCGACCTGTAGCCGTAAAGTTTGATACAAAATTCACATTTTTCGAACCCGATTGGGACTATGCATACAATTACCATTGGACAGTAGGAAAAGGCTACGCTTTTGACAATTTTGATAAAATGATTATTATTAACAGCAATATCGGTCCTGCTTCAAACCAAGAACATTACATCGATTTCCCTTCACATGAACCAATTTTATCTTTTGTCGCTTTTTCTATTTAACCATTCGTTGAATACCGTTTAAATTTTACGCAGGAGGACAAGTATTTTGAAAAAGTCTCGTATCCTCTTAATTGTGATTTTGGGATCTATCCTCTTGATCGCGATCATATACATGATTAAGGAATACCAGTCCAAAAATGCTGCTGTTGCTTTCGGACTGGAGTATGTACGCGAGCACTACCAAGGACAAGAACCTATAAAAATAAAAGGGAAATGTCATCCGTTTTGGGAAAGCGGAATGCATAAAGTCGCAATCGAAGATTCAAACGGAGATCCTTATTATTTTTACATTATGCTTGGCCGAAATAATACATTGACCCGCATCGAAGACTTTACTCAAACCATTCGTAGCGGTGAAACTCAATTCCGCTGTGGGCAGTAACAAACTAAAAACTTTAAAAAAACATATCAAACAGCCACAATGGCTATAAAGCGATCGTGGCTCTTTGATATGTCCTTTATTATGAACAGATTAACCAATACAATACTGCTCGATTACAATCTAGTTTTTACTCTCCCGCCGCTCAAAATGCACATGCAGCCGATACTCGCAAATCTCCCGCGTCCAGCGATGCAGCAGCTCTTTATCTCCCTCCTCTACCTCAAACGCCAACCCGAACTTTCCATCCGCAAACTCCACCTGACTCCCTTTCGCCCCTGCCCACTTGTTCATCGGCATATCCGCGATCAGCTTCGCCACTTTGGTTTGCGTCTGCTCGTTCCAGGTCCACATCGCTTTCGCTTCTTTGCCCGAGAAATCGATGCGTTTGCGGTACTCCTTCTCCGTCAAATACTCATGGAAAAAGGCAGCTGCTCCCTCCGCCGTCACCGGCTCGGTCCAACGCTCTACGCCCCGCTCCAGCATATACGCCAGCACGACCATTTTGTAGCTTCTCGCCATCGCTGTTTTTTCCGCGTCGCGCAGCCAAGCTTCATAACGCTCGTATACCTGCTGCTCCCGCTCATCCAATAGTCCGGCCCAGTGCAGAAACCCGACATACGAACCGAACTCGCCTTGATACCCTTTGCTCACCGAACGCCCCTGCAAATGCAGCTCCAAATAAGTCGGGACACGTCCCAGTTCGCTTTTGACATCCAGAAAATCGCGGTGCAGCTTCTCCCGGTAAGGCGCGCGTTTGCGGCTCAGTTCTTCCAGCAGATTGACGACCGCCGTTTCCAGTTGGATAGAGCAGCTTTCCGGCACGGTCGGGATACCGGTCGGCCGTTCCTTTTTCCCGCCTTCGTCTTCGTCGCCATGTTCCGCAAATAACCGCAGCTTCACGTCCGCATTCCGGTAGTTGCCGATCAGGTCGATAATGACGCAGTGCGTCTTCCCTTCCGCCAAACGCAGACCGCGGCCCACCTGCTGCGTGAACACGGTCAGCGACTCGGTCGGCCGGACAAACAGCAGCGTATCCACGCTCGGAATATCCGTGCCTTCGTTGAACAGGTCAACCGTAAACAGCACGTCCATTTCTCCCGCATCCAGCCGCCGAATCGCTTCTTCCCGGCTCATTTCCTTCGTGCGCGAGTGCAAGCTCAGCGTGCGGCTGCCCCGAATACGGAAATAATCGTTCAGATAATCTGCCTGTTGGATCGAAGAGCAGAAAGCGATCGTACGCGTCTGCCGTCTCGTCGTGCACGCCGTAATATTGGAAAGGCGCCAGCCACTCACGACGGATCGCCTCGATAAAATGTATCCGGTACGCCACGTTTCCGCCGCACAGCGCATACACGTCCTGCCCGTCCATCCGATCCGGCGTCGCCGTAATGCCCAGCATGAACTGCGGCCGGAAATACTCGATCACCGACCGATACGATCTCGCCGCCGCATGATGGAACTCGTCGATGACGATCAGGTCGAAATCATCCGGGGAAAAGGCTTCGCGGTGCTTTTTCATCCCCAGCGTATAGATCGAAGCAAACACGCAGTCGCTCTGGCTGTCTTTGCTCTGCCCGTTGTACAGACCGTGGCTGCGCTCCGGAAGCACATGCCGAAACGAACGCGCCGCCTGCTGAAGAATCTCCTCGCGGTGAGCGACGAACAGCACTCTCCGGTAACGTTGCGCCAAAAAAGCGGCCAGGTACGTTTTCCCCAGCCCGGTCGCCATCACCACCATCGCGCGATCGTATTCTTCCTCGATCGTCGCGTCCAGCGCATCCAATGCTATCGCCTGAGCCGGTCTTGGCTGGATAGTGGTATCCGTGTTTTTTTCCTCCGTGGGCGCGTCGATCTGCATCTCCCCGACGTCCGCTTCGGCTTCCTCCATCTGGATCACCTGACGCTGCAACTCGGGATTTTTGCGGTGATTGAGCAGATACTCCGCTTCGTACAGCGTGATCGTATCCTCTGTCAGCGGCAGCGTAGCGTCGTGATACAAGTTCTCCATGAACTGATCCATCGCGTTTTGGAACGTATACGGCTCCGCCTGCGCGTTCATCGCCAGATTCCATTCGTACCCCGTCTTCAACGCCGAAAACGAAAAGTTGGAAGAGCCGACGATCAGCAGCCCTTCGCCGTTTTCGTAGTCGAAAAGGTAGGCTTTGGGGTGGAAAGACGTCCCCATGCTCCGCCATAGCCGTGCTTCCAGCCGATCGTCGATCGAGAGCAGTTTGCGCAGCCCTTCCGGTTGAGTGATGTACAGATAGTCCCCCGCCAGCATCTTCACCTCGGCCCCGCGATCCAGCGCCTTTTTCAGATGCGGAGCCAGTAGATTAACACCGGATTGCATGAGAAAAGACGTCATGATATAAATCCCCGTCGCATGCTGCATCCCCGCAATAAGCTCATCCCCCAGGTTGCGGGTGATGAGCTTGACATTAAGATTCGTGGACATCGATCAGGTAGATCCGCTGGTCGAAACCGCCGCGCTGGGCGGCTTTATCGGCGCGAATCTGCTCCAATTGCTGTGGATCTGCGCCGTGCGTGGCTGCGAGAGCACGGATCACTTCGAGCATATCGGCGAGTTCTTCCAGCGCGTCAGCATCGGAGGAAGCGGCGAAGTATTCGTCGGCTTCTTCGCGAAGCTTGGCGCGGAGTTCGGTGGCGTATTCGGCTTCGTCCAGGATGCAGGTGGTAGAAGACTTGCCGGTGGATGCGATAATATTAGGGATGAAGTTACGAATTAATTTGTTATGGGTTGTCATTTTGACCTTCTTTCATTTTACTGAAAAATGTATAAAGACTTCTCACTCAGTGCTAATAGATTTTTGAAGGACGGACTACAAATAAAGTGCAACAATTCAAATTGAATACAAAAGGACTCATGATCAGATTCGTGTAGAACGAAGTTACCATTATTAAAAAAGCAATGATATAGTTTTAATGAATCTTATATTTACTTCTAAAATTTTAAAATGCCACTATCATAAAAAAGATGAGAACAGTTTAATATATTACTTAATTTAGTGTGTTAAGTTGATAAATTTTTGATTAGTATATAGAAAAGTAGATTGAGTGTAAGCTCATTTTCAAACATTATCAATATACTAGTTAGCTACATTCAATTATGTTAAAATATCTTTGAAACGTAATCAATCTTAAACTCAGAAAAGTGCAAATACAGCCAATTTTCTGCCCTCCGAAGACGCGTAATTCAAATCATTATAGATAAAATTATTTGATTACATTTATAGGGGGTTTTTAAACAAATATGGATATAAAAGATATAAAAGTCAAGTACGACAGTTCAGGTAGAATGTTATATCATCCTTTTTATCACCCCAACCATGGAAAAAGTTTTTCAGAATCTGATAAAGAATATTTGTGCAAATATTATCATTGTGATCCCGTCGAAATAATGGCATTAGCTCTAGGTAGAACAGAATCAACAGTTAGAGAGCAAGCTAGAAAACTTAGAAATACTGGATTATTTGATAAGACGGATTGTAAAATGAAGTGCAACACCTCGAACTGAATACAAAAGGGCCCATGGCCGGATTCGTGTAGAATGAAGTTACCACACAACCTCTACAAGGAGAATCCACCATGAGCTACACTCATTTTAGCATAATCGAACGGGGTAAACTAGAACTCTTACTCCGTCAAGGAGCTGGTGTCCGGGCTATTGGCCGGGCACTCGGAAGGTCGGCAGGAGCCGTTAGCCGAGAGCTTAAACGCAATGGAACGGCTCAGCTATACAAGGCCCAAGAGGCACAAAACGCCTACGTTTCCAGAAGGAGAAATTCAAAGCCACACGGCAAGTGGAATCCGCAGTTGGCGGGTGAGATCGAGGCTGACTTCGAAAAGACCTATTCACCCGAGCAAATCCAGCATAGTCGAAAGCGCAAAGGCCTTCCGGTCGTGGCCTTTAAAACACTGTACAACTGGCTTTACGCAGGCCGTCTGAGCCGAGGGAATCTCCACGTTCTTCGGCACAAAGGCAAGCGACAAACACCGCCTGAGAAACGTGGACGCTTTACCGTTGGAAAGTCGATCCGGCAGCGACCTAAAGACATTCGAAACCGGGAAACATTTGGTCACTGGGAGCTGGACACGGTCGTTTCCAGCCGAGGAAAAAGCAAAGCGTGCGTGGCCACATTCGTGGAGCGAAAAACGCGCTTCTACCAAGCGATTAAGATGCCGAATCGCACCGCCTTGTCGATGGAAATCGCATTTGGGGTGCTGACTGCTCAGTATCCCAAGTCAGCGATGCAAACCGCCACGGTGGACTGGGGCAAAGAGTTTGCGTGTTATGAAGCGCTGGAGCGCTTGCACGGCCTAAACGTTTACTTCGCCGATCCGTATTCCTCTTGGCAGCGAGGCTCGAATGAAAATGCCAACGGCCTGCTCCGGGAGTTTTTCCCCAAAGGCCACGATTTTGCGCAGGTGACCGATGTCGAACTCGAACAAGCTCTCGCCTTGATTAACAACCGGCCTCGTAAATGTTTGGGCTGGAAATCTACGCACGAATCGTTTCAGGAAGAAGTGTTGCACTTGGATTGACAATCCGTCATAAATATAAAAATTCTAATAAATATTGGTTGTAAACAAACTTGCCATTGAAATAATGTAAAAGAATTAGTTTAAATTTAGGAGGAATAATGTGAAAGAAGTTAATTTATATAGAATAAAACAATATTTATGGCAAGATCAGAAAATAAGAACAAGGATTGAAAGGGATTACTTTATTGAAAAAAATCTATCTTTTGAAGAATTTTCAGATTCAGTTATTTCATCTTTGAATCAGCCAGTTAAAAGTATATTTAGAAGAGTGTCAAATGAGGAATTTTTTGAAGCAGTTGTCAAAGCCTTAGGTAGCAATTCTCGCCGATGGAATTTGTTTTCTGCACAAGAACCAGAACTAAAAAAACTTCTATACAATTATGATCCAGGAAAAGTTTATATTAACTGGAGTGAAGAGCTAGCAGCTGAAATCAAATTTTTTTTTCCTGGTCAAACTAGAAGTAATGATGTTAATGCAATCTTTCAATGGTCAAAAAAGCTTACTTATTTAAAAGATTTTTATCAAAGTCATATTATGTACTTAGTATTTTATTTATTAGAAAAATCTAAATCTAATATAACATTAAATGACGAGCATATTTTTCTGCTAGTATGTGCTTTTTGTTCAGCCCCCTCAAATAAGCTAAACTTTTTAGAAGAAAATTATAAAGCAGCTGATTATAAATTTCATGGAATGAGCTATACTCTTTCGAGTGAACTTTTAAGAAATTTAGGCTGGAATGGTTTCAAGCCTGATCGACATATAAAAAGATTATTTAATTATTGGTATAGAGGAAAATCACAGAAGATTGAGCTAGAAAAAATAAGATTCAAAGAATTTTTATGCTCTCAACAAAAACCATTAGACGAATTTATAAACTACTCTTTAATAGGATATAATATTACTCCAGATGGATTTACGTATTCTGAAGTAGATAATCTGCTTTGGATGTTTGGATCTTACGTTGTAAAAATCGGAAAAGAAGCAGATTTTCCAATAGACTAAAAAGCAGCAGATTGCTCTGCTGCTTTTTAGTCTATAAAACGTTTTAATTTAAATTTAACTTAAGTAAAAGCGTTCGTATTTTTGTACAGTATTATTTGTGAAAAGAAAACGATGTTCACAAATTTGATCATTTTGCAAAGTAAAAGGAAGAAAATAAGGAATATGACTTACTACGCCTGAATTATTAAAATCACAAATCCATTCGATATTCTTCCAAGATAAAATGCCTTCTTCTGTTTTCTTCGGAGTCGTATACTGGTCTTTTTGAAAAAATTCGATTATAAAAACGTACATCCCAGAATTTCCATTCTCGCTTTCCCATGTGACTACGCCTTTATAATTCAAATCTTCTTTACTTACTATTATGCCTGTCTCTTCATAAACTTCTCTAATCATACATTCTGATGGAGTTTCGTTTTTTTCAAACTTTCCTCCTACACCATTCCATTTCCCCATGTTAGGAGAATAATGACGATTCAACATTAAGATTTCATTTTCTTGCTTTATAAATCCAACAGTATATTTGAGCATAAACCTCTTTCAAATACCTAATAATGTATTTTTTTGGGATGTGTTATTTTCTAAATTATTATTTTCTCTTTGTGCGACTCCCCATTCTGCAAATGGTTTTGCTATTGCTTTTGCCAGCAAAACTGGTACAGCATTACCTATTTGCTTATACACATAATCAAGCTTAGAACTTTCCGAAACTTTTTTAGAAGTCGTCACAAATTGATACCAATCAGGAAATGTTTGGATTCTTGCAATTTCTTTAACCGACAACCTGCGATTTAATTCTTCCCCTCCAGGCAACTCCCACCAATTTGCTTCTTTTTTTATCATTGGAGGTCCACCGGGATGAAGTGGAGCTTGTCTACCGGAAGCTTGAATAGTGAAACTTTGTTCGTCCCATTTCTTTTTTCTATTTCTCGATAAATAAATTGAAGAAAAGGAGCCTGTAAAATATGGTCCAGGATTTTCTATTAGGTCGCCAATTGAATCTTTTAAAGTAACATAAGGTTTTAACTCGGGACTTTCACCATGCGTTGGTTCAGGGTACATGTAATCAAAATCTATATCTTTACGAACCCCTACTAAAATAACACGTTCTCTTAATTGGGGCACTCCATAATCTCGCGAATTTAACAATTTATACTTCATATTGTATCCTGCAGAAGCAAAATCTTCTACGATCTGTTTTAAAACCTCCCCTCCTCCTATATTCATCATACCTTTAACGTTTTCTGCTACAAAGAAGTAAGGTTGTGTTTCGATTAAACATCTAATAAAGTGAATATATAAAAAGTTTCTTTCATCGTCTATTAATCTAGGACCCGCTTCAGAAAATCCAGGACAAGGAAATCCTCCCACAACAATATCTGCTTTAGGAAAATTTTTCACTTTTCTTATATCCTTGCGATGTTGAACTATTGAATCAGGAAAATTAATTTTATATGAATCACTTGCCTCTGAAAAAAGATCATTTGTGTAGATCGTATGAAAAATACTCTTATGCCTTACTTCATCAAACTTTTTTTTATCTTGAAAAGCTTCCATTGCAGCCTCTTCTCCAATAACTGCAGCAAGACCAGCTAATTCGAATCCCATATCTAAACCGCCACAACCAGAGAAAAGACTTACCAAGTTGAATTTATCATTTTTGTAATTAAGATTATTAAGAAGGACTTCATCATCATTTGATTCTATAATTAAAGATCTTTCCTCTTGAATTTTTTTAAGTAAAACTTGTTGGACTTCTTCTTTTGACAAATTGTTTGCTGGCTTAAATTTGCCTCTACCTCTCTCATCAAGTTTCAAAATGTAACGCCTCCCCGATTAAATAACTCTTGCTTATATATTTATTTATCTTTCATATTATACTCCATAACTAAAATCAAAAAAAGAATAATACTTGAATTTATCTTAAGTAAGTTAAGTATTCAAATTTTCAATCTATTCTATTCGATATACTCCACAAATTTTTAAAATGAATTTTGTATGACTCGGTTAGCTCAGCGTCCTTAATAAAATGAAAACTATTGACTTCAGAAAAGCAATTTTCGATTATATGAACCTGTTCATCTAGCTGATATTTCATTTTATGCGGAAAATCCCAAGCAAACTGAGTAGGAGTAATGTTAGCAGTAGTTATAATGATTTTATTATCTACAATAATAAATTTATCGTGAATTGTTGGTGAAAGATACCTTTGTTCTACATTCTTTATGATTTTTAGATACTCCTCCGCAAGATGTGTTCGTTTTCCTTGGGCTTGGTTAGTTGACCTAGTTTGCTTTAAGATTTTTATGTCGACTGATTGATTGTTAGAAGATAACTCACCAAGAGAATGAACAATACTTTTTGCCATTTTGTCGAATGGGTCTATGTCCATAAAGTGTTGCGAACAAATATATATTTTTTCCTTTGCCGACTTTATAAAATTAATTATTTTATCTTGTACAAAATGATTACTACCTTGTCCGTTGTAGGTGATAAAAGGAGCTGTATAATAGCAACCATCGAATTGAGTATGATTTAAATCTGATGGTTGAATTTGATATTCAAAATCATACTTTGAAGAAGAAAATTTTTCGTAATCACTCAAAGACAATGAAGATTTGCTCAGCAAATCAAAATATTTTTCAAACATATTGGTCGAGAACTTTTCATTCTCCACAACTAAAAAATTATCACTATGAGGAGGATCTGCAAAAGCAAGATTACTCGATAAAGATATACACTTAGTGTCTCCATTTTTCATTTTTGCAATTAAAGATTTATTATGCAGGCTATATGCTTCTTTTCCACGAGAAAAAAACTGTTTATGCCATACATAAGTATGCGGAAACACTTTTAATTCTATGTTTGGAAATAATTTTTTTTCAATTCGTTTGTAAATTTTTTCTGCATATTGATATTTAGAGGAATAAAAGCTCCTATCCTTTATTGGATTATAAATCTCTACACTTTGTTTTGTATAACCATTTAAAGGTATAGAATAGATTTTAACCAAGCACCCTTTACTACTTAATTGCTCTAACTCACTATGAAAAAATGGATTATTATATAAAAAGAAAGATATTTTTATATCTATAGCATCTTTTAATTCTTTGATTAAATTTTCTAACAAATAAGGTGAACTCCCTTTTATATTCTTAAATTTAGTTTCCTTTGGGATATCAAAATAAGCTCTATAGTTCAAACTATCATCTCCGAATACATATTGTAATTAAGCAAATATTAATTTTTCAAAAATAAAGTAGTAGTTACACTACTACCTGCAACTACTACTTTATTTCCAGTAAAACTCACTTAGATTTCATAGGTATTGATATGTTGTACTTACTAACAAGCTCTTTTAATACATGATTATGGTTTATCCGATTAGGTTCAACTTTCACAAAGCGTCCTAATTGTGCTAATCGTTTAGGGGATTCAACAATCTCTAAATTATCTAACCTCTTGTAAGGCTCAAATTTTGTATAAATATTTTTTCCACGATTTGAATATTCCGTAATTGGATTTATAGGTCTATAAGCTATTTTGAAATTTTTGCTTATTGCTCTAAGGGTATCTACATTAATGGGTTTTAAGTTGCTAATTAATTCAGATAGGTTTTCAGGATGTTTTGAAGACACATATAAACAATTAGCAACATGGTTACCTTCACCATGACCTGCAACAATTTTGATAATATCGTCGAAGCTGAATATATCAGTGAATTCTCTCGCTGTTCTACCACTTCTATGACCAAAACAAATACTTACTCCTACAAACGGTGCAGACGTATTTTGCAACCAATTATTAGCCCATTCCGTTATATCATTTGAAAGTTTTTCAAAAGCCTCATTTCCAAACTCTTCCATAAATCTACGATGACCATACCAGTTACCATAGTAATCCGCATTACTCAATTTAGCTGAAATTTTTATAGGATTAGAATTTTTCAGATGAATAATAACATCTGTTTTGTTATTTCTGTCGCTTCCAATACGTTCAGAACTGGTAATAATTGATCCTGCTTTTACTCCCAGGTTTGATAGCCAGTTAGGCACTTCGAGAATCACGTCTCCAACATTGACACTTCTTTTAATGGCTTTTTCTAAGTCATCTGATACTTTTGACATATTATCTCCTCTTTTCTCTCTTTAATGAACTATTGGAAATTGAATTGCCACTTTTTTTAAAACCTAAACTTAAATTTTCATCAACTTAAGGCACCTGAAGTTTCAATTTCACCTCCTCTCAAAAGCTTTTCACCACAAGTAGTCTTTGACCGAATCAAAGTCTCTTTCTAATCGGATTTGGTGCATAAAATGAGCTATATTTCGGTAGTTATATGTTTGACGTTTCAGGAGCTTGAATTTCATGTTCATACCTTCAAGCTGTCCTTTTAACTCGACAAAAATAGTTGCGGCGAGAACAACTTCTTTTCGCGCGCTCATCGTTTTTTCCAGACGACTTGCCACCGAAATGGGAAGAAAAGAAAAACTCTTTAACCAAGCTTATAGTCTTAGTTTATTTATGGACAACATCCGACTTTCGGTATATCAGTGCTTCGTCTAAGCTTAGACACTCTTGAAATTTACTCGTTCTTCGTTTGTCAGCCGTTGCGATAAGCAGCCGAATAGCATACCGAGTTTCGCCATGTATATTTCGACTGAGCGACATCATTTTGCGACTTCGTTTGATCGGATCCATGATCAAGTGAAACTAGTCCATCGCATGTACAGTCCGCGGACAAGCCTGACTAATCGCCTTGCTTATCGCCGGTGCCGCTTCGCTCACTACGACCTGAGTCTGCTGCAAAAACTTGCGAATATCGTTTTTTGCGTCCTTTGCACACCACGAGAACCTGTTTCGTGTCCAGATCCAGTGTGCAATCGCCGTACGCATAGTAAAATCGTCTACACTAACGTGCCTTGTAGATGAAGCTTCCATTGAAATCAAATCGGCATAAAACTAAGATTCCGGTGTGGTATAGACGACTCAAATTTGCTGGAAAACGACCTAAACACAACCAGAGACAGAAAAATGCCGAAACGCCTTGGGGACGCGACTACGTTCGGGCATTCTAGCAGGACGAACAAAATATCTTTCGCTAGGCACTCCAACATAGAACAAGCCCCAAGTCAAGATCTAACCGTGTCTGAAAAAACGGGTGAATTGACATTTTCTCTAACTTTTTGTCCTCATGTTGGATAAGTCGAATGGGTTTGAAAACGCAAAAACGGAGATGCGGCTTGTTTTCTATTTTCTAGACTAATGTCTATCAAAGACATGGTATCGTGAAGAGTTTCCTCAAACACTAGACAGTAAGTCGATTAAAAGTATCATTGTCTAATTAAAAGGTACGCGTTATTGCTTACTTACTTTATTGTACTTTCTGTAGATAGGAATAAATCCATAATTACCTTTTTCGAAGATCTTCAATACAAGTTTTCGTTTACAGAAAAATGATTTTTTTCTAAATGAATTCTACACATAAAATGGCTAAATTGGGCTAGCAATAGACTCGACGTTTAAGAAACTTCGTTTTCGTATTCATATCTTCAAGGCGACAATTTGGGTTACAAAAATGGTTGCAGACACCTTTTTTCGCAAATTCATTGCTTGGTCAGCGACTCATGACCCAAAATTCGATGAGGAGAAAGTGTTTAAACAAGGCTTTCAATCGAATTTAAGCCGTGGATGAAGTCTCGTGTTTGACACGTATTGAAAATGCTGCAGGACGTAGTAGCAGCTTTTTAGTGCTTTTTCTATAATTAAATATTTACGGACTTCACACCATTTTTCGTCACTTAAGCATTATAGTCAAACAGTTATCAGCCGAAGTATATGTCGGTTCTTGACATGTGTATTTCGGTCGAAAGTGGTAATGCCGAGGTCCGGGTCGAAGATGCGGGGTTCGTAGTAGACGATGTAATCGTCGGGCAGATGTTCTTTGAGGGTACCGAATAGCAGGCGTTCGCCTGCGGTAACTTTCGCGCCTCGGGGAAGGGTCTCCGGGATCATATAAGCCATAAGGTGTCACTCCTTGATGCGGACAGATCCCGTGTAGGTCCGGTGCTTCCGGAATCTGGGCGAGATGATGCACCGAACCGTCCGAAGACGGTCGGTGCATGAAAACACACAATATATAGTGCTATTACCTTATCAACGCTAAAAGTAAGGTTATGCCCACCTGAAACGCACCTAAAGCGTGTGCGTTTCAGCCGAACCTAAACCTATGATTAAGAGTTGATAAGGTACTATATCAAGAATGATTCGAATGTCATAGGCCGTAAAGACTGTTTTGCTTGCTGACCTTATTGTACTTTGTCTGGACACAAATGGGAATAACAAATCAGTGAAGGATTGTTAATTTGTCAATTTGAGTGAGCGGAGTCACTTTCGGTAAAGCGTAACTTTAATGATGCTGAGGCGTTTAATTGGTATCTTATCAACCCTTAATCAGAGGATTGCGTTCGTCTGAAATGCACACGCTTTAGGTGCATTTCAGACGGGCGTAACCTCACTTCTAGTGTTGATAAGATACAAGCAGCTTGAGACCAACCGCATCTGCACAACTTTTAGTTCAAACTTGCTTAAGGAGCCTAACCCCTATGACAAACGTCTTTTTCCCTCTGATCAGCCTGCTCTTCTTGATTCAAATGGTCCTTCGGCTGTTTATCGTGGAAGGCAAAGCCGAGTTCCTCGACAAAAGCCTGAAAAGGCGCTACGCCTGGACGGAGACCGGGCTGACCGTACTGCTCATTATTCCGGCGCTGCTGTTTCTCTATCTGCTGCCGGATCAGATCGCGCTGCCTGCGGCGGTCTTCATGGTAGCGTTGATCTATTTATCGAACGCGCTAGTCGAATTCAAATACGTGCGCGGCACGAAAGAACATCTCGTATCGGGGATCATGTCCGCCGTGTACCTGGTGCTTGCGATCGCGCTGTATGTATTCGGCTGGACGGACGCGCTATAACAAAAACCGGCACCGATCAAGATCGGCGCCGGTTTTTTGCTGCGGTCGATTCGGAACCTTTTCCGCTTCGATTCGCTTCCTTATTTCTATCCCTATTTTCTCACCTTCACCAGCAGCGCGTTGCTCACCGGCCGCCCCGGCTTCGTAATATACTTCCCGTTCATGTACAACCCGCTCGAAGCGCCGCCGTCCAGGTTCATCGCCTGATACGCCCCTGCTTGCTTCATGATCCGGGCGAGCTGCGGCATCGAGGCTCTCGGAGTGGTCACCATGATCAGCTCATGGTTCCGCGTGATCCCGATCGCGCTGCGCGCCGCCTGGCCTCGCAGGATCGCCGGATCGCGGAAGCCTTCTCTCGGCGCGTTCACCGCGACCACGCCGTTTTGCACGAGCAGCGGACCCGCCTGCACGGCTCCTTCCACCTGACCCGCAGCGAAGGCTTTGCCGAATTGCAGACCCGGGATCAGACGTGTCATATGGTTTTGATCGTACGCGAATACCGTCAGATTGGAGCCGCCGTTGACGAACTTCATATTCCCTTTGCTGACCAGATACCCGTACGGGGCTCTGTAGATCGCCGAGCTGTACGCGTCGAAATACGTCGCGTTGATCGCCGCATACGCGTAATTTTCCGAAGCGATCCATTTCAGATTCTGCACCGTTCCCGCTTGGTTATGGGCAAAAGCCGCATCGAGCGACACCCGGGGGTGCATCAGCTGCACGGTCACGATATTGGCCCGGAAAGCGGCGCCGCCGGAATAGAACACCTGCTGGCGGTACGTGACCGGCTTGTCCGTCAAGGAGCCTTTTGCGATGATCGGCAGATCCATCGACTGTCCGCCGCTCGTGATCCGCATCGAGGAGGTCGATTCGTGCCATTTGACGTTCAATCCCAGATGCTGCGCGGCAAAGCCCAGCGGTACGTAAGTCACCCCGTCATACGAAAAAGGCGCCGCGTCGATCTTCGCCTTTTTGCCGTCCACCTGCGCTTTCTTTTTTCCGGCATGGAGTACGATTTTCTTATCGCCCTTCACGATTTCCAGCTTGCTCGCATCCTGCGCCGCGTTGATTTTCGCTCCGGCGAACGTGCTGAGCACGCGGATCGGAATATAAGTCCGGCCTGCCGCCGGGTCCGAGTATCCGAAGATTTTGGCCGAGGACGAGGCTGCGGCCGCCGCCGTGGCAACCTCCGCTCCCGGCACCGCGCCTGTCGTGATCGTTCCTGCAACCAGCGCGATCGCCAGCAGCGTTTTTAACCCCTTTTTCATTTCAACCCTATCCCCTTTGCCTCTGCGTATTCGTCGAAGTACGTTTCCGTCAGCCGTTGTGACCGGTTTATTTCTTCCCTTTTATATATCTGTTTTTCCGTCGGCGGAATGAACCTTTTTCAGAAAAAACCCTCCTTGAGAATTAGATAAAATATAACTTCCGCTCCAAAACCAACGTTCATAAAAAAGTAAGAATAAAGAACCAGACCTCAAACCGAACCCGTGCTTTTCCAGATAAGGAGGCAGTCTGTAATGACGAATGAATATCCGGAAGAAGTCCATCACCGACTTGATCGGCAAAAAGAACAACAGGTTCCGCCTGCGACTTTCGCGGAATCCGTCCGGAAGCTGCTGCGTACGCGAAGCGGGCTGATCGGGCTTGCGGCCATTCTGTTGCTGATCGGAGCGCTCACGTATACAAGCGCGCGCATGCTGCATTACCGGGAGGTCAGCGAAGCCTTATATGGGGAAACGTTTCATCGCATGATGATTCCGACCAACGAACTCGTTTTTCTAATCGGAGAAGCGACAGGCGACGATACTTCGAAAAAGCTAAAAGAAAGCTATAAAGCTTCGGATCTACGAGAGATCGATCGTTTGCAGTTTGAACTTCGGGATGCTTACGAGAGCGTCTATCTGCTGTTCGAACCGTCCGAAGGTGGGGATTTGTTCCGACCCGAGTATCTGATCCGCTTCGATCCCGCCGGTTACTACCGTCCGTTCGATAATGAACAAGATCCGTACAAAGCGGCGGCGAACGCTCTGATCGAACCCGACGGGCTGAACCTCAAAGCGTTGGAAGACCTCTATGCGATCTGCCTGGATATTCGTTTGCTGAATCAAGAGAGCGGATACGAATTTATCAACGAACCCCGTTCGGAGCGGGACATGAAGAATCTTTTAAAGCAATGGTCGGAGCGCAATGTTCAGCATCTGAGCGACCCGCGTTTTCAAATGATCGAATAAAGGCGGGCCGCCTGCTGACTCGATCTTCCCGCTGCTTTACCACTCCGAAGGACGCGAAGCGCGGCCGACGGTCATGAGCTTGATCGCGTTGACCTTTGCACGGAATGCAGGGGCAGAACGCAAATACGCACCGGCCAAAAAACAGCATCTGGCGTCCGCGATTTTGTCGGTGCTTTATATCGGAACGACTGCGGCACTCTGCATAAATTTTTGAATCCATCACCCAACTAATTCCACTTATAAAGCGTTTATTGATATAGAGGCGAATTCATCATGCACAACGGACAACGTTCTAACCCTATTCCCGGTTCGTTCACATTGGATGCAGGAGTCAAGGTTACGACAGGGTATGCGCGTCCCGGCAATTAATCTTATGGAAAGCAGGTGGGGTGGATGGACATTGCACAGATAGGTAACTGGGGTATTCTGGCCATCTTCGCTATAGTAGCTCTGGTTCTTCTATTCGATCGCCTGATCGTTCGCGGCGAGGATCGGCGCAGGCTGACGGATCTCAAGCAGACGCGAACATGCATCTTGATCCTTAATTCTCTTCTGATGGGTTCTTTGACGGCTATGGTTCTTATGGTCGGAATCAACCTCTTATTCTTCCAGTTGGCTTTGGTGATTACTGCGCTATTTGCCGGAACTCAAGCTTTTCTCGAAAAAAAATACTTGCCGAATACCCGTCGTCATCTCGCAACTCTGCTGAGCGCCGGCTCTATTATCCTTATTCTCGGTGTCGTGATCCTAAGCAGTCCGTTCGCCTGATCGTCCAAGCTTATATATGCAAAAGGAGGACCCTTACCATGAACCACGCTGCTTTCCCGATCATCACGTTCGGCAACCTGGTCGTCGTGCTGCTGATTTATTTCGTCGTTCCGCGCTTTATCGTAACAGGGCCGGACCGGCGCAGGCTTCAAGACGTGCCGCGATTGGATCTGGTTGTGAAAATCGCTCTTTTTTCCGTTATTATCCTCTTGCTTATAGCGGCCGTCCTGAATATGAATCTCGACTTTGTCGGATTTCCGCTCGCGATCCTCTTCGGTCTTCTGATCCTATTCATGGAGAAAAAATATCTGCCCGCAACGCGTCGCCACCTGGTCACGCTGTGCTGGATCGGCTCTACCTGCGTGCTTTTCGGCATTTATTTCGGAGTCGCTTATTTTTAAAAACGGATAGGAGGCCCATTGTATGGATTCGACGATCTTCACGGTTCTTTTGCCCGGCGTTCTGCTTGTCCTGGTGGTCGTATACGCCCTGCTCCCGCGTTGGATCGTCATTACCGGCCCGGACAAGCCCAGCCACGAAGACGTTCCGAAGCTCCATCGGTACATGAACATCGTGATCTACGCGCACTTGGTCTTGATGTTCGTGACCGTCGTCTTGGAATTTTCCAAGTTTTACACGGAACTGATCATCTTCGCCCTGCTGTTAACCATGAGCCTTGCGTTTATGTTCTTGGAGAAAAAGTATTTGCCCGGCACAAGGCGCTACCTGGTGACGTTGTGCTGGATCGTGGGGATGTGCATCGCATTCGGCATCTATGGATGGATTACTTTTTATTAAAAGAGACGGGTAGGATACAAAAACGCTCTTCCCTTCGTCTTCTTTGCAAACCGATCCGTCCGAATGATCGAAGGGAGCCCAAAGCATGAATCCAACCGAACTTAAATCCGCGCCGCCAGCCAAAAAGCTAGAAAGAAACCGCATGCTGTCGTTAATCACCATCATCGTCTCCGTTTGCGCGATCATCATCATTGCCGCGCAGGCCTTCGGAATTCTGCATACGATGCGCCCGCTCACCGTTACGTTGAAAAACAATACGGATTCCGAAATCATTTCCGTCGAGTTCCGTATGACCCCTATGGACACTCCGTACGTATTCGAACGAACCGTTCCCGCCGGCGAGAGCCGCAACATCCGACCGGAGTTCGAGAATGCGGTCGAAGGCGAGCTGACCTTTACCGCCGTAGACGCCGAAGGGCGGCGTTACACAGGCACCGCATGCGGCTATACATCGACATTGAGCGGGGAATCCAACATTACGATCGACGCGGACGGAGTTACGATTCAATCCGAATGTAGGTAAAAAAGGAGGAACATCAATGACACCGGAAGGTACGGCCGCAATGATTCTACTCGCGATCATCATCGGAGCCCGGCTTTTATTCGGCAAACTGTTCGTCAACCGCAACGATTCGCGCAAGCTTCATCAGACGGTAAAAGGATACATCTCAACGACGCTCGGTGGTCTCATCGTCATCATCCTGGGCTTCAGCTTACGCTTTTGGGGACTGGATGTTGCGACTGCTCAAGGCATACTGCTGGGCTTATTGGCATTGCTCGGCGGCTATTACGCGTTCCTCGAATGGCGATATATCCGCGAATCCCGCAGGCATGTCGCGACGCTGTTGACGACGGTTGTCGCTGTAGCAGCGGTCGGCGTGTATGTTTTGATACTACCGGTCGCATAAAAAAGAACCCAAAAAGCTCTTTAAACCCAACGGCCTTTTCCGCGAAATACATTCGGGAAAGGTCGTCGTTTAAGAGCTTTTTTGCCGTCCAATCAACCGCATCCTGCATTTTTACGCCTTTTCGTTTCGGAACAGATTGCCGGATCGGATTTCGGGGTGAAAAGAAAGTAAGGGTTGCGTCGCGGCGAAAAAGATAAAACGCGACAAAAAAGTCGCTCTCCTTAACCGGAAAAGCGACCCCCTCATGAGGGACAAAGGAGGACGTATCCGATGAACCTACCGGAATTAACCCCCATGCAAGATCCGCGCGAATATTCGCTTCAGCGAAGAACGGGATCTCCGGCTTCGAACGTCGAGCCCCAAACGAAGTCGAACCGGGCGGCGCTGATCGCGGGCGCGGCCGCTTTCCTGCTGACGGCCACGCTGATCTCCGCCGTGCGAAAAGTCGAACGTCGCCGCGCGGTCAAGCGCTACTTCAACGGGGAAACGACGGACCGGCTGGCCGCTTCCGCGGATGCCATCGCCGGAATGATCGAGACGGCTTCGCGGGAAGCGGCAGCGGCAGGAAGTTATCCGGCCTCGTTCCCGTTGGAGATCGAGCGCGAACAGCATCGGCTGATCGAAGCGTACGCCGATCTGTACCGGGCGCTGGATGCGGAGGAAAAAAGCCGATTGGTCGAACCGGAACGGCTGCTGCTGTTCAACGGGATCGCCGCTTTTCAATCGCTGCCCGCGGCAGACGCGCCCACCGCGGCGACGGCCAACCGCGGCCGGGCGCTCGGCAAACTGGAATCGGCAGCGGCCGCAAGCGGTGCCGGGCCGTCCGGCGTGCGCTTCGTGCCGAACGAATCGCAGCGGGAATCGCTCGGCAATCTGTACCGGCTGTGCGCGGAAATTCGGGAGCTGGCCGATATCGATAACCGTTCGTCGTACGGCGCCGAACGCTCGGAGCGTTCCGCCGCCCGGATGCTGGACGGAATCGGACGCCGAGCCGAAGACGGCTGATCCGTGCCGGCAGCCAAGCCATGCTCCGTCGCGCGGATGCCCGACGATCGGCATGTCCGGCTTCTCGCGAACGTGCCGTACCGATAGGTCCGCAGCAAAAAAGCACGTTGTCCGTTCGTCGGACGACGCGCTTTTTGATGAGGGTAACAGGAACGTTCGATTCTGCTGCGGCAAACGGAAATCAGCCGAGGCGCGCTTGCGGCTGCTCCTCGTCCGATTCCGCCGATTCGTCGATCATGCCGCGCAGCGCGGCTTCGTTGTGGCGAATGCGTTCCAGAATATCGGCGTTTTTGCGCACCAGCTCGACAAGCGAAGCGGACACCTGCTGCATGGCGGCGGTGGACTGCTCGCCGATCGCGGCCAAGCTTTCGGAAGAACGCTCGATCTCGTCCGACGAAGCCCGGACGGTCCCGATCTGATCGTCGCAGTGCAGCACGGATTCGCTCACTTGATCCACCGCGGACGTAATGGAAGCGAACACGTCGCGCGTTTCCGATACCATGCCCATGCATTCCTGCATCCGCAGGGCGATCGATTGCATGCTGCGCTGCGTAATGTCCGAATGGCCGCCGACCAGCGTCAAGTTGCCGGAGATCTGCTCCGCCGCTTTCGCGGACAGATCGGCCAGCTTGCGGATCTCGTCCGCCACTACCGCGAAGCCCCGACCGGATTCTCCGGCGCGGGCCGCTTCGATGCTGGCGTTAAGCGACAGCAGATTGGTCTGCGACGAGATTTCCTGAATGGTGCCGATCAGCTCCGAAGAAGCGGAGACTTGTCCGGCCAGGCGGTTCACTTCGTCCTCCGCGGCACGCACTTGGCTTTCGAATTCGCCGATCAGGCGATGCAGCCCTTCGACGATCTCGTCGCCCCGATGGGAAGAATCCGCCGCGGCGCCGCTTTTCTCGCGCAGCTGGCGCAGCGATTCCATCAGGCCGCCGAGCTGGTCGCCGCTGACGCGGATCGCTTCGGTAACGCCGCTCAGCAGCTCGTTTTGCGAGACCGCGCCGTGCGTCACTTCCTGCACGGCGATATTCATTTCGTCGAACGACGTCGCGTTTTCACGGCTGCCGGCCGATACGACTTCCATATTATCCGAGACGACCCGGACGTTTTCGCGCAGCGAGGCGCTTTGACGTTCCGTGCGCTCCAACAGCTTTTGCGTTTCCTGCTGCAATTCGGCCACTTGACGGAACATCCGGTTCGCGATGCGCTGGAAATTGAACAAAATGACGCTGATGATCACGAAGAAAAACAGATGCGCGACGATATGGTCCTTTTCCAATCCGAACGTGCTGCCGCTCTGAATATACGTGGTCAGCATCAACGCCGCTCCCGCGAATCCGACGTACAGCGGACCGCGCTGCATATACACGAGAGACAGCACGAGCAGCAGATAGACCGGCACGATATTGACCGGGCTCGGCACGATCAGATTGGCGGCCGTATGGGTAAGCGCCAAAATGCTGAGCGACACGTACGGAATCGCGTTCTCTTTTTTGCGGCCGAAATGCATGATGCCCACGGCGATCGCGCAGGTCAAATCGCCGGCCATCAGGATATAGCGATCGCTCGCTTCCATCTCGACGGACAGATACATCACCACCACAAGCGCGGCGATGATCGCCAGCGAGTAAAACACGAGACGGTTTTTGAGACGTAAATCTTCGTAACGCAGTTTGTTCCAGTCTTTCAATGCGCTCACATCCCCAGTTGTTTTCGTCACACCCTTTATTAATCGGTAAAAAGAACTAGGAATTTTAGACTAAAGACATGGTTTTATCTGCATGTAAAAAAGTTTCGGCGGTGCTCGTAACGATCTGGCCCGTACAGGGGTCAAACAAGTAATGAAAGCAAAGGAGATGATCTTATGGGCAGACGCGCGACGGTACAGAACAGCCCGGACCTCGACGAGATCCGAGCCGAATACGAACGGCTTTGGACGGACATGCAGCAAGCCGATGCGACAAAGGCGATGAGAATCTTGGAACGCGGCAGGCGTAAACTTTCGCCTCCGAAACTCCGCTTGATCGAAATGCTCAAACCGCTGCGCAGCCGTCTGCTGTGCGCCATCCCGCTCGGCACGGCAGCGGCTGTCGGCGCTTCGTATGCCGCGTTTATTTGGATCGCATTGTGGGTGGAATAGCAAAGACAGCAAAAAAGGGAAGAAGCTATATAAGCCTCTTCCCTTAACCTACCAATGAAAGTCCAACGTAACTGGAAGCGAGAAGACGGAGAGAGAAATTCAGGTCAAGACGCCTTTGAACTCGGAAAATTCCTTATTTAAATCCAATCCCTTTTCCGAGTGAGACAGCGTGTTTACCGAATTTCTCTCGGAGTCTTCTCGCTTCCCTCAACTACGTAACTTTCTCCCCCACCATCTTACCGAGCCGGAGCGAAATCCTTGACCTGCTCCAAAATCCGCTCCATCTTCGCAAGCGTCTCCTCACTCAACTCCACGCCGGATGCAGCCGCATTCTCGCGTACCTGCTCCGCACGGCTTGCGCCGATAATCGCGGAACTCACGCCTTTCTGTCGCAAAACCCAGGCCAAAGCCAACTGCGACAGCTTCAAATTCAGACTCTCTGCAAGCTGGTTCAACTCCTGCGTCACGTTCAATACATCGTCGCGCAGATAGCTGCCGATCACCTGATTGACCGAGCTGTCCGCAGCGCGCGTGCCTTCGGCGGGCTTTTGCCCCGGCTTATATTTCCCGGTCAAAATTCCTTGCGCCAACGGCGAGAACACAACCTGTCCCAATCCGGCTTGCTCCGATACGGACAGCACTTCGTCCTCGATATAACGTTCGAACAGATTGTAGATCGGCTGGTTCGACGCGAGCGGACGCAGATTGCGGCGGTCCGAGATCGCGGCTGCGGACGCGATCTGCGCGGACGTCCATTCGCTGACGCCCGCATACAGAATTTTGCCCTGCGCCGTCAGATCGTCAAGCGCACGCAGCGTTTCTTCGACCGGGGTCTCGTTGTCGTAACGATGGCAGAAATAGACGTCGATATAGTCCGTGCCCAGCCGCTTCAAACTGGCTTCGCACTGTTCGAAAATATGCTTGCGCGACAGGCCGCGGTCATTGGGACCGTCGCCCATCGGGAAGAACACTTTCGTGCTGAGTACATAGCTCGAACGCTCGTATTTGCGGAGCGCCGCTCCCATGGCCTTTTCCCCTTCGCCGCGATTGTACGCATTGGCGGTGTCGAAGAAGTTGATCCCTTGTTCAAAAGCCGCTTCGATGCACAGATCCGCCGCTTTTTGCTCGGCCGCCGTGCCATAAGTAAGCCAGCTTCCCAATCCGATCTCGCTGACTTTAAGACCGGTACGTCCCAGATTCCGATATTTCATCGTTTGTTCCTCCTCGGATCAAATAGATTTCGTTATTCCTTAATCATTCCACTAAATATTAACGAATCGTGTTCCGCTCCGCAACCGCTTTCTTTTTTTGCGCGTTGCGGTGGAATAGCGGAATATGCAAAAAGCCGTTCCTTGACACGCGTCTGCGTTCGGAACGGCTTCGGGTCATACCTGCTTGATTCTGCCGACGATTAGGCGATCTCGTCCATGCTGCTCACGAATTCGCCGCCGAAGTTCATCTTCTCCGCCGCTTCGCGAATCTGTTGGCGGGTCGTGGCAGACTTCGATTCGATAACGTACAGCTTTTTAAAGCCGATCGAACTATACATCTTGAACGCTTGTTCCAGCATATCCAGCAGCGACGGCTCGACATTTTCCAATTCGGACAGATCGGCCACGAACGTATACTCGCTCGTCTGACTCTGGATCTTGCTGCCTTCCATCAGGAAAGCCATCGCCAGCCCGCCCGCATCGCTTATTTGAAAAGAGCCGCCGACGGCTGCCACGAAAAGGTTGCGGGATGCGTCTACTTCGATTTTGTATGAGTTTGTCATAGGTTCCTCCTGAGTTCATCGTTTAGAGTTTGACGGCCTGCATCCGCAAGCCCTACTCAGTATACCAGCGGCAATTTGCGAAGGCCAGCTGTCAAAACAGGAGGATACCGCGATGACGAAAAATCCGGCCGACCCGCCTTTTATTCCGCAATCGGCAGCTTGGCTCCGTTTTTCAAATACAAAGGAATTTGTTCCAACGGCGCATCCGCCTCAATACTCCGCCCGCCCGCAAAAGTCTCGCCGGTACGCGCATCCGTCCAGTCCGCTCCTTCAGGCAGATAGACGCTCCGACTGCGCTCACCCGCGCGCAATACAGGTGCCACGAGCAGGTTCGGCCCGAACAAGAACTGATCATCCACGTCCCACGCCGCGGCATCTTCCGGGAAATCGTAGAAGACAGGTCGCATCGGCGGGGTTCCTTTTTCATGCGCGGCGGTCATCAGTTCGGCAATATAAGGGCGCAGACGCTCCCGCAACCGCATATGTTCCGCGAAAATATCGTACGCTTCTTCCCCGTAGCTCCACACTTCATTATCCGCGCCGCTGCCCCATAGTCCGCCGCCCGGCAGATCCGTGTCGGCTTCTTGATAAGGCGCGCGATCCCCGTGCAGCCGCATCACCGGGCAAAACGTCCCGTATTGGAACCACCGGATGATACATTCGCGGAACGCCGGATCATCCGGGTTGCCGCCGTGGAAGCCGCCGATATCCGTCGTCCACCACGGGATGCCCGCGATCGCCATGTTCAATCCCGCCCGCACCTGATGCCCCAGCACCTCGAAGCTCGACGCGATATCGCCGGACCAGGCGAGCGCGCCGTAACGCTGGCTGCCCGCCCAAGCGCTGCGCACGAGGTTGATCACGTTCTCCTGTCCTTCGTTCGTCATCCCTTCATAGAAGGTGCGGCTGTACTGGCTCGGATACCAATTGCCGACTTGCAGCGCCGGGCCTGCGTCATAGCGGTAGATATCATGGTCGTACACGGCAAACTCCGGCTCCGCCTCGTCCAACCAGAATAACTTGATGCCTTTGTCGTAATAATTGCGCTTCGCCGTCTCCCACACGAACCGTCTTGCGCCGGGATGCGTAGCGTCGAAGATTTCGTTTTGCCCGAGAAACTGAAACTGCGTGCGTACCCCGCGATCCGAGCGCACCAGATAGCCTTTTTCCACCATCTGTCCGTAGTTTTCGCTCTCCGTTTGCACGGTCGGCCAGACGGAGACCATCAGTTCGATGCCCATCTCTTTCAGCTCGCGCACCATGCCTTCCGGGTCCGGCCAATATTTCTCGTCGAATTTCCAATCGCCTTGATTCGTCCAGTGGAAAAAGTCGATGACGATCACCGAGATCGGCAGTCCCCGGCGCACATGCTCACGGGCAACGCTCATCAGCTCGTTTTGATCCCGATACCGCAGCTTGCATTGCCAAAAGCCCATTCCGAACTCCGGCATCATCGGCACTTTACCCGTCGTATCCGCATACGCTTCTTCGATCTGCGCCGGGGTATCGCCTGCCGTGATCCAGTAGTCGAGCTGCTTGGTGGACAAGGCCGTCCATTCGGTCACGTTGCTGTTGAAGCTCGCCTGCCCGATCGCCGGATTATGCCACAGCATGCCGTAGCCTTTATTCGACAGCAAGAACGGCACGCTGGTCTGACTGTTGCGATGGGTCAGTTCCAGACGGCAGCCTTTGAGATTGAGCAGCGATTGCTGATACTGCCCCATACCGTACAGTTTCTCGCCCGGATTGCTTTCAAAGCGCAGCGTGACCGCATAATCGCGGCTGCCCGGTATCGGCACGATATCGCGCCCCCCGGATTTGAGCTGATACGTTTTCTCCGTTTCCTTCAGCAGCACTTCGCCTTTGTCGTTGGTAAACGTAATCCGGCCGCTTTTTTCGACATCCGCCCGGATTTTACCGTTGACGATCCAGGCACTTCGCCCGTCCTCCGCTACCTGCACATCCGCTTTCTCTGAAGCTGCCCCGGCCGGGAGCAGCGCCCAATCGTCATCGTGCAGCTTGTCCTTGGAAGCCCGCACCCGAAACGAATTCGCTCCCCAAGGCTCAATCCGCAGCATCTCGTGGTCATATTCCCAGATCAAAGCCTGCTCCTGCGCGTACAACATATTCAATCGTCCTCCTCCGAATTGTGCAGATCCCTCTGCATCGCTGACCGTTAGGATACAATTACGTGCGATCGGCCATTTTTGCAAGCGTTATCTTTTTCTCGTGTCTATTATAGAGCGTTAGCAGGGATAGAAGGGAGAGCGTGGAATACGGAATACTAGGACTAAATTACGTTTTATCGTCAGGAGGTCTGGCAATGAATGAACGCGATGAAGGACCTGCTATACACGCATGGATCGAGGAAAACAAAGCGGCTGCGGACAAAACGGAGCGGCCTGACGCTGATGAATTGTCAGAATCGGAACGCTCGTCCGGCAGCAGCCGACAGTTGGCAGACCCGTCTTCCTGGCGGCGCGAACATACCGATATTCCCGACCGAACGTTTCCGCTTAACGTGTTCCATATCCGCGAGACGGATCCCGATATGTTCTGCATTCCTCCGCACTGGCATGAACATCTGGAATGGGTCGTGGTGCTCGAGGGACGCTTCAGCGTGCAGATCGGCGCTACATTTCGGGAATTGGAATCCGGTTCTTGCCTATTCGTCAATACGGCGGAGCTGCATTCGGCTTTCCCTCTGGAGCCCGGCAGCGAGCTGTACGCGTTGGTGTTCGGCGAGGCTTTGCTGCGCAATCACGCCCTGGATCATACGGAAACCCGCTACATCAGGCCCATGCTCGAAGGACGCTTGGGGCTGCCTTCTTTTTATGAAGGGACAAGCGCTGTAGGGATTCGGGCAAAGCTGCTGGAAGTGGTTAGGGAGCATCAAGAAGCACGACCGGGATTCGAATTATTGATAAAAGCAGGTCTGCTCGACGTGCTCGGCCTTGCGCTGAGACAGTCCGAGACTCCGGAAGAACACGCGGCAAAAAGCGGACGGCACGCGGAGAGCCCCGTGTATCCGCTGCTGCTTCATCTCAGTGAACATTTTCGCGAGCCGATCGGCGTGCGGGAGGCGGCCAAAATCTGCTGCATCACGCCGACGTATTTCTGCCATGCGTTCAAACGCACCACGGGCAAAACGCTGAGCGAATACGTGAATACATTGCGCGTCCATGAGGCCGAATCCCTGCTTCGCGGCAGCGGACGCCCCGTGCAGGAAGTCGCCCGGCTGGTGGGGTACGGCGATCCGGGATATTTTGCGCGCGTTTTCAAAAAATTCAAAGGCGTGGCGCCCAGCAGCTTGTCTTAGATAAATGAAAAACCCGCAATCTCCGTTGGCGGAGACTGCGGGCCTGATCCTGTTATTTCCCGTCGCTGAGCAAAGACTTGAGTTTGCGTCCGCTGGCCTTCATGCTGCACTCGGGATCATGCGTCTCTTCGTCCAGATTCACTTCGACGATTCGGGGCGCCGGCTTGTGCGGAAGCGGGAAAGGATGCGCTCCGTGTTCGGCTTCTTCGGATAGTAAAATCCGAGTGCCGTCCGGCAGCAGTCCATACTCGCGCACCCATCCGTCTTCATGAACCGTAACCGTGCGTCCGGGCTTCGGCTTGCGACGTTGTACCGTCATCCCGGCCTGATCGGTGCCCGGAAGCTTAAAGCGCAAAGCCGCAGCTTGAGGCCGTTGCACGCGTTGGACCCGATGAATAAGGGATACGTTCCTTGCAGGATCGATCGGTGTAATCGCCATATCGGCTTCCTCCTTGACGGCCCGACCGTTTGGGCAATTTGTCGGGCGATTATGCTCCTACTCTCTTTATCGACTTACCGAGCAAATATGTTAAATTTTAAATTTCCCTGCGGCTTCGCCGAGCTGTTGAGTCAGGCGTTCGATACTTTGGACCATATCCGCCAGATGATTCACCATCGCCGATTGCTCTTGCACCGTTGCCGTTACTTCTTCAACAGACGCCGAGACTTCCTCGCCCGATGCCGACAGGCTTTGCGAAGCTTCCAGCACGGCGTCTTTGTCGCGTTCCATCGCTTTGAACTCGGAAGCCATGTCGCGAATCTGTCCCGTGATCGCCGTTACGCTCTCCAGAATATCCTCGAAGGACTGACGGGTGCGATCCACGTATTCGTTTTGCGTGGACGAGATTTGACGGATGGCGCCGACGCTCTCATTGCTCTTGTCGACTTGCTCCAGCGTCTGACGGATAATGCCGCCGATCTCATTGGCCTGATCCGACGATTGCTGTGCCAGCTTGCGAATCTCGTCGGCCACGACCGCGAACCCGCGGCCGTGCTCGCCTGCTCTTGCCGCTTCGATCGAGGCGTTCAGCGCAAGCAGATTGGTTTGCGTGGAAATCTGGTTAATCGCGTCTGTAATCTGACCGATCCGCTGCGAGCTTTCGGCCAGCATTTCCGTCGTGGACGAGATGTTCTGGATCTCCAGTTCGTTTTTGGCATTGATATCGATCAGCGTGTTCACGACCGTGCTGCTGGATGCGAACACTTGATTGATCGAATCCGCGCTGCCTTGAATCCCGTCTGTCTTGCGACCGAGGGAAGCGATGCGATCCCCGATCTCATAGAAGCGTCCTACGATTCGCTCCGTATCATGCGACTGCGATTCCATCGCTTTGGCGATTTCCATCGTCGTGACCGAAGTTTCGCCGATCGAACGGGCCGTATTTTGCGACGTGCGCTCAAGATCCGTCGTATTGGTGTTCAATACTTCGATCGAATGGTTCATCTGTCCGATCAGATCCTTGTTGCTATCGACCATCGTATTGAAGCTGTCGGCCAGATCGGCAAACTCGCTCTTGTATTTTCCGTCCGCGCGAACCGTCAGATCGCCGCCGGCCAATTGCTTGAACAATCCGGTCAGACGCACGATCGGCGAGGTAATGCTGCGGGAAATCAACGTGCCGACGATGACCGCCAGAATGATCGAAGCGATCAGCGTAATCAGCATTTTTTGCATCAGATCGCCGAGCGGACGCTCGATGTCGGCATAGGAATCTTGCACGATGACAATCCAGTCCGCGACGGGAATTTTGGAATAACGAATATATGAATCCGCGTTATCCACGCTGCCTTGAATAATCGCGCCTTCCGTTTCTCGCGCCAACAGATTTTCAAATCCGTCTGCTTCATACGGCTTACCGATCAACGTTTCGTCTTTCGAATGATAAATGATGGTGCCTCCGCGGCTGGTCACGGTGATAAAGCCTTCCGCGTTGATATTGATGTTCTGAAGCTGGCTGACGAAGAAGTCCGCCGCGATCGTGTTGATCGAGACGCCCAGCACCTGCCCGCCCGCCGATTTGACGGGTTGCGCGAACACGACGATCAGGTTGCCGGTCGTTTTCGACAAGATCGCGTCGCTGACGAACGGCTGACCGGTTTCCATTACCTTCTGGAAGTATTCGCGGTCCGAACGATCGCCTTTGAGCGAATCCGGATTGCTGGCGCCGACAACCGTGCCCGTAGTGTCCGCGACCATCATCGATTCGATTCCGTGCGCGCCTGCCAAGGTTTCCTGGAATTGCGTGTTGGCAAGCTGGAGCGCCCGGTTACTTGAAGCAAAAAATTGATCGTCCGTCAGCGTGCCCGATGCCCGAAGGGTCAACAGATCGCGCAGCGCAGGAGATACCGAGAGAATATGTGAAAGCTGACCTTCCAAATCGACAGTAGTCGACAGACTTTCGCCGATCCGGTCTGCATTGGCATTCATTTCATCTTTGCTTTTCTTCGTTAAGAGATTCGCTCCAGAGATATAGATTACGCTGCTGCATGCCAGAAGAACGACGACAGTCAAAACGCTAATGAGTAGCGGGAGTTTGATTTTTAACGATAAACGCTTTGGCCCTCCAGGCCTGATTTGTTGATTTTCATCCTTGTTTTTCTTCATGATCGACTTCCCCTCTCTGAACTGGCAAACCACTCTAAGTGCCTATAAGCGGTTTATCGGCCTTTTTCGACAAAAAAATTACATATTTTCGTCAACGATTTTCCTCTTTTTTTCCAAGGAATTCCTTGACAAGTCGGCTAGCCATGATCGCTGCCTTCGCGAACGTCTTCGAATCCTCCGCTGCCTATCCGGTGCCGCCGTCGAGGTTTGAAGACGCGCTCCGTCCGTTCCGAACGCCTATTTTTTTATGCAGTCCCGGATTTTCCGATCCTTCCCCCATGCGCGCCGTTTTTTGATACACTGTACAAAGCGATTGTTTTTCATTTTCTATACGGCATGGAGGCAGAACCTTTGAATTATATTGTTTTGGACATTGAATTTAACGGCCGCAAGTTCGCCAGTCCGCATCCGATGGAGGTCATCGAGATCGGCGCCGTGCGTCTGGACGAGGCCTTGCGGGATAGCGATACATTCTCGGCATTCATCAAACCCGTTTATTTTGCCAAGCTCAACTCGTTCATCAAAAAGAAAACCGGCATCCCGCAGGAATCGATCGATA
>Ga0308157_10002024_pt1 | contig 36341 bp, 37 predicted proteins | sample PhyBR1_FD_201035 | JGI IMG/M metagenome (GOLD analysis project Ga0308157, IMG submission 201035) | Phyllosphere microbial communities from UC Gill Tract Community Farm, Albany, California, United States - DLSLB.R1 | ecosystem: Host-associated > Plants > Phyllosphere > Unclassified | place: USA... | reverse complement strand
AGGCGGTGGCACTTCTCACGGCGCAAGGGCAATCAACGCGCCTTTTGTGACGGACATGAGCATGAACGAATTCCGCCGACTGGCCGCGAAGATCGACCAACACATGCAGCAGCTTGCCGCCCAGGGTGTCAGCGAGGCCCATGCCATCATCAATCGCATGATGGGGTACGGGCCTGACCTGCACAGGATTTGGGTCGGCACATCCGATCAGCAGCTCATGGCGCTGTCCCGCGAGTTCCCAGGGTTCTACCGCTACGCCCGCATCATGGAAGAGGCATCCGAAGCCGAGCGCCGCAAGGCTTCGCGGCCCTATGACGGCATGGCCGAGTTCTCCGAACAGCACAAGCAAATGGGCGCGCAACTGCTGACCACGGCGGCCACGCTTGAGCGTGGCTACCAGGCGTTTCGTGCGAGCGGCAGTCTCCAAGACTTCCGGCCTCAGCTCGACGAGCTGGGCCGCCTGCATCGGCAATGGCTGTCCGACCTGGAAGCCTTCAAAGACTCGCTGCGCACGCAGGGCGCAGAACCCAAGGTGCTGGAATACGTGAACGAGGCTTTCGGCCGCCTGGCCGAGCGCATCAAGCAGCTTGCCGGTTGATCGCCGGAATTTTCGGCGGTTCCGGCTTTGTCGCGCCGTGCACAAGAGTTCTGAGCAATTCCGATCTCTCGCGGCGCTTCGTGCATAGAACTTCTGACCGTTCCCGGTCAGAAGTTCTATGCACACACGGCGGCCAGCCCAGTGAACTGGTGCAGTCGCCTTCTGAAAACGACACGGCGATTTTGTCGCAAAAATCAGGAATTTCGCGACAAATTGATCGCGCCCCGGAATGCGAAGCCCCGCTGTCGGCCATTGTCTGAAGTTCCTCACGGGCAGGCGCTTGATACTTTACTAACTTGTCTGTAAAGTTTGGCTACTCTCACTGAATGGTGCTATCATGCCTGCCGCCCACTCGAACCGCTGGGTTCTTCTGGTGACCGTCGCCGCCGGTCTCCTGCTTATCGTTCTGGACAATTCGGTCCTCTACACGGCCCTGCCTACCCTGACGCGCGAGCTTGGCGCGACGGCAACGCAAGGGTTGTGGATCATCAACGCATACCCCCTCGTCATGGCCGGCCTGCTGCTCGGCACCGGGACGCTGGGTGACAGGATCGGTCACCGGCGCATGTTCCTCATCGGCCTCGTGCTGTTCGGTGTCGCGTCGATTGTGGCGGCCTATTCGCCTACAGCGGAAATCCTGATCGGGGCGCGGGCCTTTCTGGCGGTCGGCGCGGCGGCGATGATGCCCGCGACACTCGCCCTCATCCGCGTCACCTTCGAGGATGACCGGGAACGCAACATCGCCATTGCGATCTGGGGGTCGTTGTCGGTCGTCGGCGCTGCGCTCGGACCGATCATCGGCGGTTTTCTGCTCGGCCATTTCTGGTGGGGGTCGGTGTTCCTCATCAATGTGCCGGTAGTGGTCGCTGCCTTCATTTCGGCGCTGATCGTTGCGCCGAAGGTGGCCGGCGATGCGACCAAGCCTTGGGACGTGGTGTCGTCGTTTCAGGCATTGGTGGCGCTGTCGGCTTTTGTGATCGCGATCAAGGAATCTGCCCATGCCGGGCAGTCGTGGGCCGTCCCCGCTATTTCGCTGCTGGTTGCCATCCTCGCCGGAGCGCTGTTCGTCCGCCGGCAACTGCGCCTGCCGTTCCCGCTGCTCGACTTCTCGATCTTCCGCAATGCCGCGTTCACATCGGGCGTTCTAGCGGCCGCGTTCTCCCTGTTCGCCATCGGCGGTGTTGAGCTTGCTACGACGCAACGCTTCCAGCTCGTTGCGGGCTTCACGCCGCTGGAAGCCGGGATGCTGGTTTCGGCGGCGGCGCTCGGATCATTGCCGACTGCGCTGCTCGGTGGTGCATTCCTGCATCGTATTGGCCTACGTATCCTTATAGCTGGCGGGCTTGCGGCGGGATCGCTGGCGGTCCTGCTTGCGACATGGGGCATCACTCATGGCCTTGGCTGGCTGATCGCCGGTCTGGCGCTGACCGGTGCCGGCGTAGGTGCAACAATGTCGGTGGCATCAACGGCTATTGTGGGCAATGTGCCTGTGCATCGCGCCGGCATGGCGTCGTCGGTCGAGGAAGTGTCCTACGAGTTTGGCAGTCTGTTCGCTGTCACAATTCTCGGAAGTCTTTTGGCCTACCTCTATACGGTCAACGTCGTGTTCCCCGCCGGAACCTCGGAAGCGGCCCGCGACAGCATGGCGTCGGCGCTGGTCTTTGCCAACGAGGCGGGGGCCGATGGTGTTGTCGTGCGTCAAGCGGCAGGAATCGCATTCGACCACGCCTATACGGTCGTCATGTACGTGGCGGCGGGTGTTCTGGCCGTGGGTGCCCTGATCACCGGCATCCTGTTGCGGCGCTACGGTCCCGGCTCGCAATCGTCAGCCTATCCCACACAACACTAAGGAAGCCGACATGGCGAGAGCCAGCAAGCGCCTCGAAGTGCTTGAAGCCATTGTGAGCATCATCGAGCGTGACGGCCTCACCGCCGTCACCCTCGACGCCGTAGCGCTCGAAACCGGCATGACACGCGCCGGCCTTCTGTATCATTTCCCGTCGCGCGAAGCCCTGATCCTCGCCACCCATGAGCATCTGACTCGCTCATGGGAACAGGAGCTGGAAGCGAGCGCCGGCAACACCTCGGACAGGGCGACAGACGCCGAACGACACGCCGCCTACATCAACACCTGCGCAAGAGCTGCCCGGCGGGTCGAACTACTGCTCATGCTGGAAAGCTCCGACAATCGGCAGCTTGGCGATCTGTGGCAACAGGTCATCGACCGCTGGGCACCTCCTGCGCCGATTGGAAACGACGCTGCCGAGTTGGACAGGTTCATTTCGCGCCTTGCCGCCGATGGGCTGTGGATTCACGAGGCGCTGTCGTCGCGCCCGCTCCCCGAGCAACTGCGCAAGCGTATCGCGGCGCGCCTCGTCGCGATGGCCGCCGGACCTGTTGAGGCGGAAGAAAACCTCCCGAAATAACTGGTGTCCCCCCACAACCCTACTGCGCCGGTGCTGCCGGCGCTTTCACGGTGATGGTGCATTGCTGATCTGAACCGGCCGTGCGCGCGGCCTCGGCGCATTGCCCGATCGCCTCGGCATTGTCGCGCACGAGCTGCGAGGAATCGGCCACGCCGCGCCAGCTTCGGGGATCGGCCACCCGCATCATGGTGACGCCGGCGTTCCATCGGTCCTGACCTATGACGGTCGCCGCAACATGGGTGTCGGCCGAGAAGGGCAGGAAACGCGGCAACAGCAAAATCAGGAATATGCCGACGAACAGCCCGACAAGGCCGGCCATCCATATGCGGAAATCCTGACTTTTCCGGTCGTAGGCGCTTTTCGTATGAGCGGCGAGGTTCCGGCCGGCGCGCTCGAGGTCGGACGCCTGCCGCTCGAGCTGCTGCGCGGCGGTGCGTATCAGGGCCTCGCCGCTGCGCTCGAGGAGCGCCGCATAGTGTGTCGCACCCTGCCGGAGAATAGGCGATTGCTCTACGCCGTGCAGCCGCTCCGCAACATTGTCGAGCGCCTGCACGAGCTGGGCGAGCTGGGGCTTGTAGTCCTGCGCCGGCTCGATCTTTTCGAGCTGGTCGAAAGCCGCTTCCAGCCCGCGCCGCATCACGGTCATTTCCGCGCCGATCTGCGCGCCCTGCGTCTCGATCGTGCGCCGGAGCGCGTCGAACGCGGCGGCCGGGTCGCCGGCGTCCTCGTCCAGTGCTTCCGGCTCGATTCCTTCCCTGTCGTCGTCCAGCTCCGCCATATTCTCCGTGCCTACCTTCCCAAACCGATGCCCCGGCTAAGTTGCCGGCTGCGTGACATTTCCTCTTGCAGCTCGTGGGCGATGCTCTGCCCCCGGCGCTGCTGCTGCCCGATTCCGAGTTCCTGACGGCGATTGCGCAGGATGGAATCTACCTGCGGGTCACGCTCAAGGCTCTTGGTCATGCCGTTCATCTGGCTTTCGACCTTGGCGCGGGCATCGTCGTGCTGCCAGCCGCGAAGCTCCCGGCGCTGGCCCTGTAGCTCCTGCCAGCGTTCAACGAACCGCTCGGCCCTGATATTCGGGTCTTGCAGCGCCGCGTTTTCGCGCTTCATCCCGTCGATAACCTGCGCGACACGCTCCCGGCCGGAAAGCTCGGTCATGGCGCGCACCGTCGCCGGGTCGTTTTGCAACGTCGAGCGCAGCAAATCTTTCATGCCGCCCTGCACCTGGTCGAGCTGCCGGCCGGCATCGCCTATTTCCTGCCGCTGCATGTCGAGGACCGGCAAGCCCTCGCGCCGGTGCTGGTCGATCGACTGATAGGCCCGCGAATAGCGGTCAACGGCGGCCTCAAGCGGCGACTGCCCCCGCGCCCGCTCGGCCAGCCGGTCGGGCGCAGGCGCCTTCTGAAAACGACAGGGCAGGTCTTCCGTTAAAGTTCTATAAAACGAGGGTTTTATCGAACCGTTGCGGCGCAGTGAGGATCGAGTGTATAAACACATAAACACCTAACATTGGAAAAAGTCATGAATACCACTCGCTGGAACGTCGCCGTCTCCACCGACACCGACCAATCGCTTCGCATGTTTCTGGCCAGCCAAGGCGGTGGCCGTAAGGGCGACCTGTCGCGCTTCATCGAAGAAGCGGTGCGGGCACACATCCTGGAGCTGAGCGCCGAACAGGCCAAGGTTTCCAATGCCCATCTGAGTGAGGCCGAACTGACCGAAGCGGTTGAAGAAGCGCTCGACTGGGCGCGTAAGCGCTGATGCGGGTTGTATTGGATACCAACATTCTGTTCAGTGCGCTGATCTCACCGCATGGGTCTCCTGATGCGATCTATCGGGCCTGGCGTTCAGCTCGCTTCGAGGTGGTGACTTCACGGGCACAGCTCGACGAAATTCGTCGCGCCAGTCGTTACCCCAAGCTTCAGGCCATCCTTCAGCCTGCCAAAGTGGGGGCCATGATCAATAACCTGCAACGCGCCGTGGTATTGGAGCGGTTGACCATTGAGGTTGAAGCCGATGATCCGGATGACTCTTTTCTGCTGGCCATGGCTTTGGCGGGCAATGCGGACTACCTAGTAACCGGTGATCGACGCGCAGGCCTCTTGCAGCGCGGACATATCGAACGCACGCGGATTGTCACCCCCGCCGTGTTCTGCGCCGAGGTACTGTGATCGATGCCGGTTGGTTTTCTGACTCAGGAGCAACGCGACGGCTTTGGTCGCTACATCGATGCGCCCAGCCGTGATGAACTGGAGCGCTACTTCCACCTGAGCGATGAAGACCGTGAAGCCGTCCAGGTACTACGGGGCAACCATAACCGCTTGGGCTATGCCGTTCTGCTGACTACCGTTCGCTTCGTCGGTGTTTTGCCGGACAAACCCACGGCTGTGCCGGTGGAAGTCCTGCTTGTGCTTTGTCGGCAATTGGCAATCGCCGACCCTGACTGTCTTGTACGTTATAGCGATCATCGTCGCTGGATACATGCGGCCGATATTCAAGAGCGCTATGGCTATCGCCACTTTACTGACCCAGGCATCGGCTTTCGTTTGAGCCGATGGCTGTATGCCCTTTGCTGGACTGGTACTGATCGTCCTGGCGTGCTGTTCGAACGAGCTACCTCATGGCTGCTCACACAGAAAGTCCTATTGCCCGGAATTTCCCAGTTAGAGCGCTTCATTGCCCAACTGCGTAGCCGGGTTGAAGAACGCCTCTGGTACACCTTGGGCCGCAGCGTGACCGAGGAGCAAAGACAGCACCTACAAGACTTGCTTCTGGTGGCCGAAGGCAACCGTAGTTCCCGACTGGATCAACTACGCTCCGGCCCGGTGATGGTCAGTGGCCCTGCGCTGGTTCGGGCGCTGCGTCGGCTGGATGATGTACGCGGGTTGGGTATCGCCTTACCGGCAGCTGCGCATATCCCTCCCAGCCGCATTGCCGCCCTGGCTCGCTTTGCCAACACCGCGAAGGTCACGGCCATCAATCGACTGCCGGCGTCGCGCCGGTTGGCGACGTTGGTGGCATTCGCGGTTTCCTTGGAAGCCAGTGCGCACGACGATGCTCTGGAAGTTCTGGAAGCGCTACTGCGTGATATCTTCAACAACGCAGAGAAGGCTGACAAGAAGGCTCGGTTGCGTAGTCTAAAAGACCTGGATCGCTCGGCGGCAATGCTCGCCGCTGCGTGCAAGGTCGTGCTGGATAGCTCGATCAGCGATGACAATGTCCGTGCCCGGCTGTTCAACGACCTGCCACGTGTCACGCTGGAGAAAGCCCTGGAAGAGGTCAATGCGTTGATCCGTCCGGCCAACGATGTGTTTTACCTCGCTCTGGAGGAGCGCTACCGCAGCGTGCGCCGTTTCCTTCCTGACTTATTGAAACATATTCGCTTCGGCTTCAGCCCGGCGGGTAAGGGTGTGGCGGCTAGTTTGGACTGGTTGCAACTGAACTTGCCTCGCAGGAAGCCGGAGGATGACGTGCCGCAGGAGATCGTGGCCAAGGCTTGGCAGAACCACATCACTCGCGAAGATGGCTCCCTCGACATGGGCGCCTATGTCTTCTGCACGCTTGATGCACTACGCACGGCCCTACGCCGCCGCGATGTCTTTGTTGCACCCAGTTGGCGCTATGCCGACCCGCGTATCGGTCTGCTCGATGGTGCAGAATGGCTGTCGGCGCGACCGATCATCTGTCGCTCACTGGGCCTGACTGTGAACGCCAAAACCACCTTGGACGCCTTGTCTGCCGAGCTGGATGCGACTTGGTACGCAGTCGCCGCTCGCCTGCCCGACAATCCTGCGATCCAGTTGAGTGAGAATACAGAGGGCAAAACCGAGCTGTCCCTCGGAGCGCTGGAGAAGCTGGAAGAGCCCAACTCGTTGCTGCAACTGCGTGCAGCCGTGGCCGACTTGATGCCGCGTGTCGATTTGCCGGAAATCCTGTTAGAAATCGCCGCTCGTACCGGCTTCACTGAAGCCTTCACCCATGTGTCCGAACGCAATGCGCGGGCCGACAACTTGGTGACGAGTTTGTGCGCAGTGCTCTTGGGAGGAGCCTGTAACACCGGCCTGGAGCCCTTGACTCGCAACGACAACCAAGCGCTGCGCCGTGACCGAATGTCCTGGGTGAGCCAGAACTATCTCCGTGACGATACCCTGTCGGCAGCCAATGCCATTTTGGTGGCTGCGCAGAGTCAACTGGAGCTGGCTCAGGTCTGGGGCGGCGGCGAGGTGGCCTCCGCCGATGGCATGCGTTTTGTCGTACCTGTGCGTACCGTACATGCCGGCCCTAACCCGAAGTATTTCGGTACCGGCCGGGGCGTCACCTGGTACAACCTGATCTCCGACCAGTTTTCCGGTCTTAACGCCATTACGGTGCCCGGCACCCTGCGCGACAGCCTAGTATTGCTCGCGGTTGTGCTGGAACAACAGACCGAATTGCAGCCCACACAAATCATGACCGATACCGGTGCTTACAGCGATGTGGTGTTCGGGTTATTCCGTCTGCTCGGTTATCACTTCTGCCCGCGCCTGGCTGATGTCGGCGGTACCCGCTTCTGGCGCACCCGCCCGGACGCGGATTACGGCAAGCTCAACGGACTTGCTCGCCAGTCAGTCAAGCTCGACCTGATCGCCGAGCACTGGGATGACCTGTTGCGTTTGGCTGGCTCACTCAAACTTGGCCGAGTGCCGGCGACAGGCATCATGCGCACCCTACAAACGGGAGATCGTCCGACCCGTCTGGCCCAGGCGTTGGCAGAGTTCGGACGGATCGAGAAAACCCTGCATACGTTGACCTACATTGATGATGAGTCCAAGCGCCGCGCCACCCTGACCCAACTGAATCGCGGCGAAGGCCGACACAGCCTGGCTCGCGCCGTGTTCCATGGCAAACGAGGCGAGCTTCGCCAGCGCTACCGAGAAGGCCAGGAGGATCAACTCGGTGCCCTGGGCCTGGTGGTAAATATCATTGTGCTATGGAATACCCTCTACATGACGGCTGCCGTGGAGCGGTTAAAGCAGCACGGCTACCCGGTACAGGACGAAGACCTGGCTCGTTTGTCGCCGCTGATCTTCGAGCACATCAATATGTTGGGACGGTACTCCTTCGCGGTACCAGAAGAGGTCGCCCGAGGTGAGCTACGGCCACTGCGTAATCCAGACGACGATATTTAGGTGCGCAGGTCGAACTCAGTGGGCTATGTTGTCAGATAGCTTAGATGGGATTGACCACAGCATTTCTCAATAAGTAGAAACACTGTGGCTTAGAGAGTTATCTCAGCGCAGCAGCAATACAGGCATGGTGGCTGTTCGAAGCATCGTCGTAGTCGTGCTTCCTACCAAAAACTGCCTGATGCGTGAATGCCCATAGGCACCCATGACCAGCAGATCAATGCCGTGCTCTGTCTGATAATCGTGCAGAGCCGACTCCACCTCACCTTGTCTGATTTCAGCTTGGACTAGGAAGCCAGCCGAGAGAAGCATGCTTTGTGCTTTTCCCAGTGCCTCGTGATTGCTCACCGAATCTGCACCGACCGTAACAAGATGAATGGGCAAGTCTTTGCAAAGCGAACTGGCGGCAAACATTTGGATGGTTTTGTAGGCTGTGGAGCTGCCGTCAAATGCGAGCATCACCTTTTCGGGCTTTTTATAGCTGTTGGCTGTGATCAGGATAGGCCGGTGAATTGTTCGCACTACAGCTTCTATCTGGCTGCCAAGGCTGTGCGCGTTGCGTGAGTTGTCTTCACCCACTCTTCCTATCACCAACAGTCGAATATCCTCCTGAAGGTCGCTCAGACTTTCTACCAAGTGTCCGTGGCGCTGCTTCAGCTCAGGAAACGCAGCGCCGGAAATGACCGTTCGCTCCCTGGCCTTTTCCAGCATGTGTTGGCCCTGTTCCAGAGCGAGTCTGGCGCGTTGGGCATCCAATGTAGCCAGCTCCTCCAGCAGATGCTCTCGACTGCCGAGACCAATATTTCCACTTAGGTCAGCTGCTGCTGGGTATTTCTCTTCATCCAATACGTGAAGCAAGGTAAGAGGCGCGTTGAGTCGCTGCGACGCCCATGCTGCGTAGTCGCAGACCGCCAATGAGGATTGTGAGTTATCAATACATGCCATTACGTGGGTCATTGTCGATCTCCTTAGTGGCTCATGAGCTTGTCGATGGCGCCAGGTTTGTCATGCACGCCAAAGCGGTCAACGATTGTGGCGCTGGCCTCATTTAGACCCAGCACTTCAACCTCGGCGCCCTCGCGACGGAACTTGATTACCACTTTATCCAGCGCGGCGACGGCGGTGATATCCCAGAAATGCGCCTGTGTCAGATCGATGGTGACCTTGTTGAGCGCTTCCTTGAAGTCAAAAACTTCGGTGAACTTGTCTGCCGAGCTGAAGAACACCTGGCCTACCACGCGGTAAGTCCGATGCGACTCCGTCTCTTCAAGACTGCTCTTGATATCGAGGTAATGTCCGACCTTGTTCGCAAAGAACAACGAAGCCAGCAGTACGCCGACCAACACGCCGTAAGCCAGATTATGCGTTGCCACGACCACCACAACGGTCGCGACCATGACGAGGTTGGTCGACAGTGGGTGCTCTTTCAGATTGCGCAAGGAATCCCAGCTAAAGGTGCCGATGGATACCATGATCATCACAGCAACCAATGCAGCCATCGGGATCTTGGAGAGCCATTCGCCGAGGAAAACGACCATCAGCAGCAAGAAAATGCCCGCGCACAATGTGGAGAGACGGGTACGTCCACCGGATTTCACGTTGATGATCGACTGGCCGATCATGGCGCAGCCTGCCATACCGCCGAGCATCCCGGCAGCGATGTTGGCAATGCCTTGACCCTTGCATTCACGGTTTTTGTTGCTGGTGGTATCGGTCAAATCGTCGACGATGGTCGCGGTCATCATGGACTCAAGCAGACCTACTACGGCCAAGGCGGCTGAGTACGGGAAGATGATGCGCAGAGTTTCAACGTTCAGCGGGACTTCAGGCCACAGGAAAATCGGCAGCGTGTCCGGCAGTTCGCCCATGTCACCCACAGTGCGGATATCCAGACCGAGGTAAATAGCAATGGCCGTCAGGGCCAGGATGCACACCAGCGGCGAGGGAATCAGCTTGCCGATCTTCGGTACATACGGAAACAGATAGATTATTCCGAGGCCCACTACGGTCATGGCGTAAACGTGCCAGGTCACGTTGGTCAATTCAGGTAACTGCGCCATGAAAATCAGAATCGCCAATGCATTCACAAAGCCTGTGACTACCGAGCGCGAAACAAAGCGCATCAGAGAGCCCAGTTTCAGGTATCCAGCGAGGATTTGAAGCGCCCCGCAGAGCAAGGTGGCTGCCAGCAAATACTGAAGCCCGTGATCTTTTACCAGGGTGACCATCAGCAGTGCCATCGCACCGGTAGCTGCCGAGATCATGCCGGGTCGACCGCCGACGAAGGCGATGACAGCACAGATACAGAAGGAGGCGTAGAGACCGACCTTGGGGTCGACGCCGGCAATGATAGAGAAAGCAATGGCCTCCGGGATCAGCGCGAGCGCGACCACGATCCCCGCGAGCACGTCTCCACGGACGTTGGAAAACCACGTTTGTTTGAGCGATTGCAGCATCAGAATATCCAAGGCAATGCACCACACGCACACCAGGCAGATGGCGAGCGCGTCGATACGAATTCAAGTTGTGAGGATTATTTGGCTGTGTGCCTTGGGTGTAAAAACCGGGCATACAGCAGTACGCGACCGCGAGCGAAACTAGCGGAAGCGAGATGTTGCGAGGGGGCGTAGCGCTAAGGCGGCGTAGGCTGCCAGTAGATCGTTTGGAGTACAGTCATGCTGGTGTTCCTGTAGCTCAAGAGGTATGGCTGAGCGATAAAGTATACAGTGAAGATATCGTCAAATGCGACCTGCTGCCTCGTTTGGGTCAGTTCTTCCAGCCGTGCTGATCTCCCTAGGGCAAGTCTTTCTAGATTAAACCGCGACGAACTCCGCTGTCAGGCAGTGTACACATGGTGGAGAGATCAATTCAGATCCTCCTGGGGTCGATAGAGAAATCGGAAAAAATCGTACGCTAAGCATTCGGCCTGTCAGGTTGAGGCCATAGAGATTGACGCCTTGGCGTCAGAAAATGCAGAAAGCGGCCCTAGTCTGACGCGGTGCCAGTGAACCGCCTGACGCCGAGTTGAAGCCGTAAACTCAGCAACCTTCGATCAACTCGCCGAACAGTTCCTTAACCTTTGCACGTGCCTCGACCAGCGCAACTTGGCCTTGCTCAGTGATCTCATAGACACGCCGTTCACGTCGCCCGGTGCGTTCGTGGCGTGAGGTCAAATAGCCCTTCTTTTCCAGCCCGTGCAGCATTGGGTATACCGTCCCGGCGCTCAGCTCGTAGCCGTGTCGTTGCAGTTCTTCGATGATTCCCAGTCCGAAGACGGGCTTCTCGGCTGCATGGTGAAGTATGTGCAGGCGGATCAACCCGCCGTACAGGTCTTTATCTGTCATTTTTCGTGCCTCACAGCGCGATACTCAACAGCCAACCCGCTGCACCGCTGCCGACGACAACTAGCCACGGCGGGAGCTTCCAGAACATCAGTGCGACAAGGGCGACCAGGGCCAAGACAAAGTCTTGCGGCTGAAATATGGCGCTAGTCCATACAGGGTGATAGAACGCGGCCAGCAGCAGGCCAACCACCGCCGCATTGACCCCAGCCAGCGCGGCTTGCATGCCTGTATTGCGACGCAGGCGCTCCCAAAATGGCATGGCTCCCACAACCAGCAGAAAAGAGGGTGCGAAGATAGCCAGTAGGCACACAATACCGCCGACCCAGCCAGAGGGAGCGGTGCTCATCGAAGCACCAAGGAACGCGGCGAATGTGAACAATGGGCCGGGCACCGCTTGAGCCGCCCCGTACCCCGCGAGGAAGGATTCATTACTGACCCAGCCGGAGGACACCACTTCGGCTTGCAGCAGCGGCAACACAACGTGGCCACCACCGAACACTAGTGACCCCACACGATAGAAGGCGTCCACTACCACCATCGTTGGACTTGGCAGCAATTTTGCCAAGATCGGTAGGCCAATCAGCAGGGCAAAAAATAACGATAGCCAAAGTGCGCCGGCCCGGTGACTGACCGTGATAGGTAGTGGGTCGTGCTCAACAGTATGTGCTGGCTTGAACAATAGTCGGCCTATGATGCCTGCGGCAACAATCACACCAACCTGCCCCCACGCGGACGGTACGAGCAGGACAGCACAGGCGGCAATCGCCATTATTGTGACTCTCAGCCCATCCGTACACAGGTTGCGCGCCATGCCCCATACCGCTTGGGCGACTACGGCAACGGCCACCACTTTTAGGCCATGCAACGCGCCCGGCGAAACGGAATCCCCATAGTTGGAAATGCCCAGCGCGAACAGGATTAAAGCTACGGCCGAAGGCAGCGTAAAGCCTGTCCAAGCAGCCAGCGCCCCGCTATATCCAGCCCGTGATAGCCCCAACGCTATGCCGACCTGGCTGCTTGCTGGGCCTGGAAGAAATTGGCACAGCGCCACTAAATCAGCATAGCTGCGTTCAGACAACCAGCGCCGTCGTGTGACGAACTCGTCACGGAAATAGCCTAAGTGCACGATGGGGCCGCCGAAGGAGGTCAATCCAAGTCGTAGAAAAATAAGAAAAACCGACCATGGGCTGCGGTCATCGGTGGAGGTATTAGTCATGCGTTGGCCTACCTGATTTTCCACAGATTAATCCATAATAATCGAACTTCGATAACGAAATTCGATTTTATAGCTGCCCAAAACGACTGGAGTACCGTGCAATTCGTACTGGGTGTCGCAATGCAAGTAATCGATGTTGTGCTAGCCGCTGGTTTTGTCTGCTAGCACAGTTCATTAGCAAAACACGCTTGGCCTTAGCGTACGATTTTTTCCGTTTTCTCTATTGCCCCCCTCCTGGTCACTCCGAATGCAAATAACTGGTCAAGAATGCAGCCGGCTGGTCAATAACGGCGCCAATGGGTGGTCAAGTTGCGCAATGGTTTTATCGAGTCGGATGCCTGGGAAGAGGGCTCTGAACGGAGCTAGTCGGGCTTACGTTGGTTTTTGGTTCCATTGCTCCCCAAACCCCGTGTGGTGGACATCTGCGACCCGTACAAGCGTGATTGGGTGTTGCGTAATACTGCAGTGGGAGAGGTATGGGGTGTTGGTCGACGGCTCAATGCGCACCTGGAGGCCATGGGCATCCAGTCGGCCATGGACCTGGCCAAGGCTGACAAGACGATGATTGGGCGGAAATTCAGCGTGGTCCTGGAGCGAACAGCGCGCGAGCTCGCCGGCGTGTCGTGCATGGAATTGGATGAGCCGGACCCGCCGAAGCAAGAGATCTGCTGCAGTCGGATGTTTGGCAAACGCATGAGCGAGGTCGGGCCGATCAAGGAAGCGGTGGCCACCTACACAGCGCGGGCTGCGGAGAAGCTGCGGGCTCAAGGCTCAGTGTGCAAGAAGATGCGTGTGAGCGTGCGTACGGGCATGTTCAATCCGGACGAGGCGAAGTATGCCAACGGCGTCGTGATCGAGCTGCCCTACCCTACCAATGACACCCGCCTGATGACCAATGCTGCTACCCAGGCGGTAGATCACATCTTCCGTTCAGGCTATCGATACAGCAAAGCTGAGGTCATGCTGCTCGATCTGCGTCAGCCTGGTGAATACACGAGCGATCTTTTTGCGCTGACCCAGCCGCAAACGTCCGATCAGTTGATGTCGGTCATGGACTCGATCAACAGTCGATGGGGACGCGGGACGTTGCGTACAGCAACCGTGCCGACCACACCAGAATGGGCCATGCGGCGCGATTTGATGAGCCAGAGCTATACCACGCGGGTTGACCAGTTGTGGGTGGCTAAGGCTCACTGACCATCATACTGCAGCTCGTCGATTGCCTCAGCGTAGGTGGCATTAACCCACGCATACAATCTGTCTACGGTATCGGATGTTACAGCGTTGACCGTCTCGATGCCCAAGACGAACCCGTACGCGCGCTCAGCAGCTAGTTCAGCCGCGGATTGTGTACGTGCTATGCGAATACTCAAATTTAAACCTTCGAACATCAGTCGCACGGGACTTGGCAGTATAGGGAGCGTGATCATAGCGTCCTCCAAGTCCTTGCAGCATATCTAAAAACAAAAAACAAATTTGATAGTGCTTTCTCGTTTAGATAAAGTCATCAATAGGTCTTAAGTTTAATATTTTCGTGTTATTTACAATTGATATCTTTTCTTGTTTAAAGGTAAGCCAAAATACAAACCTAAGTTCTCGCTCATGTTCGAATAGTATTGGTTTTATGAATGGGATAGAGTTTTTTAGGTACGGTATCTGATCTGGCGGTAGTTCACTCTCATCGCTTATAATCAAAGATCTTTCACTATAACTAATTTCTCTGTATTCTGAAATAAGACCCAAATTTTGATTCAATTCTTGAATACTGTATTGCTTTAGAATATCTGGTGGTACATCTTCAGTTTTTACTGACGACCAAACCAATTTAGCGAGATAGTCTCGAAGGTTGTCAATCTTGTTGTTTGGAATCAGCCATTTGTCTTCATGGGTTTCGCTTACACTTCCAGCAGATTCAGAGCCTTTAGATACGCAAAAAACCCAGCAGTTGTGGCTAGATCCTGAAAGAGTCACACCTTTTACTAAAATATCGCCATTCGAAATTTGCATTTCTTCAATATTGGCACATCCTTCGCTATCTATATCAAAGGCGCTAATCCACTCAGGTGAAACCTTTGTAAGTTTTGGGAATTTTATATTGTACGTAAAAGTACCCTCGCCTGCATCTCTAAGCTTTTCGTTTTCTATAGTACGATAATCATAAAGGGTACCAATTTTTATAGTGTTGCATCCGTTCTTTATATTAAATTCTGGCGGGCAGAATTTAGCAAGGTCTGGGTGGCTAAATCCAATCAACTTCATCGTGGGCCTCATTCGCGGTCTTTATTTTTCTGAGTTTAGCTCATTTTTGGTAAAGTAGCGTAGCTGTTGTATGAATATACTCGATTTGAGGTTGTCACGAGTATAAAAGGTTTCTTCCGGAATATGATTTGATGTTTTGCTTTTTTGATGCAGTACAAGTGTTGCCGCCGCAACATAAGTGTTGCATAATGCGTTTACCGAAACAGCTATGGATTTCCCATGAAGTGTAGTGAATTTCGGCGGTGGTTAAAGACTCGCGGGGTTGAGTTTCAAAGCACCAAGGGCAGTCATTTCAAGGTTTCATTGAATGGCAAATCTACCATCTTTCCGGACCATGGCCCAAAGAAAACGCCGAAGTTCTAAGAAACACCATCATCATACAGCTGGGCCTCAAGGATTAATGCTAGGCTTTTACTCAAAGAGGTGGACATGAACGACTACACGCTTGAGATTCATCACGATGGCAAGGCCGGGGTTTGGCTTTCTTGCGTCGAAATTCCGGAAATGCACGCATCAGGTAACACCCTAGCTGATGCCTTGTGTGACACTGCAGAAGCCATGGATGCTGCGCTGTCAATCTACGTCGACCAGCGTCGGGCTATCCCTGCAGGTCGATGGCAGGGTCATGCAGCGACGCGTCTGCACCTTTCAGCTTTGACTGCTGCAAAAGTGGCGTTGTGGAATGCGGTGGTCGAGGCTGGTGTAAGTCGCGGTGAACTGGCAGAGCGTTTGGGGTGCACTCGGCAGGTGGTAGATCGGCTTGTCGATATCCTCCACGCCTCAAAGATCGAGCAGGTAGAGCGTGGCTTGGCAGTTCTGGGAAAACGAATCTACGTGAGTGTTGAAGCCGCTGCTTGATTATCGAAGCAGCTTTAGACCTCAATAAAATGAAAGGAAGCAATTTAGTGAAATACTTTAATGAACATGGATCCAGCATATGGCCCTATGCACTAGCATGTGCTGCCATCCTAACAGTGCTGTACGCAAATCATGAATCGAAAACAGCTGCTGCCCAGAAGGCAGAACAGTTCTTAGAGCAATGCCGGAAGCCGGTTGAGAATCCCTTTAAATCAAATTTTGCTTGTGTCAGCGCATTAGCCAACGATAGGGCGAAAATCCGTTGAATTGTTGCAGTACCCACAAGCCTGCTGAGTTGCAGGCTTCGGCAGTATAAGGATGCGGATTTCGCGTCCTCAAGAATGGTGAAGGCCCATGAACAGTACCTATCTCGAAGCACTTGAGGAATTTGAAGCTCTGACGGGCACCACCTATCGTGATGAGCTTTATACAACGCCATCATCTGTGCCGGCTGAGCTACTCGACGTCATCAGTAAAGCAAAGATCAGTCAGGCTAACGCTCAGCAGATGAGCATCACCCATCAGATTCAGCAGTTCAAAAAAGGGAGAACCGTCGTACTGCCAGACGATAAAAAGTACTTACTGGGTGAGTTTGAAGCCTGCACGGAACAAATAGACCTCTGGAGTGCGGCACGCTCAGATCGTCAAAATAATTAGGAAAAGTACATGAGTGATCAAGCAATCACGTACTTCAACCAAGCGCAAATGATGCTGATAGATCTGCACAGCTCGGTACTACGTCATTTGATGGTTACGCAATCCATGGAAGATGCGCGCAAAGGTAACCAAGGCACCATTGAGCTGTTCGATAGTGGTTCACTGCATGACTTGCTAGACGACGTAGGCAACGCGGGTTTGGATAGAGTCAAGCTGAAGCTCCAGGGCAATATCCGTGCGATTGAGACTTACAGAGTCCTGATCGACATAGCAGCAGGCGCATTTCTCCAAATTTCAAAACAGGCTCTCTCTATCGCATACGGTGAAAGAGAAAATGCTCCCCCAGGATCGAGAGTTTCATCCACGTGCATTAGGGATTTGATTTGGCATGGTCGCAATCAGTCGATGCATTACGAAGAAACACGGGTGGTATCGTTAGTAAACGAGCAAGGTAAGGTAATCAAGGGTAAAGTTCGCAGCACCTGGGTCGAAACATTTCAGAAACTGAACGACCAAAGGCCTGACCGTTTCATAATGTCCCCTCCTTACCGATCACTCGCCAAGGATGTTCTAGATACTCTAGAGTGGACCTACGATTACACCAAATTTGAAGATGACATGAGGCATTTGCTCGGGGTTCGTACCTGATTTTAGACGTATAGGAAAACCTCCTAGAAAGATGGGGGGCATCAATCAGTACATTTTTTTTGGACGTAGCGTATGCAATGGAATCTTCCTCCAGCCGGATTTCTCAGCTCTGAAATAGTTGAGCTTGTACCTATAATTTTGCAGGCCAACGAAAAATTATTTGCTTTAGCGAAGGATGTGAACCAACTGATCATGGCAATGGCGCAAGAGTCACTAAACACCGTGCATACGAGTTCAATGGAAGATGATGCGGTGTTGGTGCGTCTCCTAATGCGAGCTGCAGGATTCTATCAGGGGGCACTGCTGATGGCCGAACGAGGCATGTATGTCGAATGCCGCGCTATGGCACGATCTGTTATTGAAGTAAGTCTAGCGGTTGCTGCGATGGGGGGAGACAAAGCTACGTTTATGCAAATGCTCCGGGATGATCACTTAAAGAGTCGTCGGAACCGTTACCTAACCCTTCACACGCACAGCACTGACTCCAAGACGCGGAAAATTCTGCAGACGGCGATAGATCAACTCGAAAAATCACTGAGCATCATGAGCCCCAAAGCGGTAGCCGCCTTGGGTCCTTTGGAGCCCGCTTACTTTACCTACCAGGTTCTGTCTGATGATGCTGCACATGTCTCAGCCACATCCCTCGATCATTTCATTGAGCCTCACGAGGGCCGAAAATATTGGAACTACAAAGTCGGAGCAGGCGGGGCTGATGAGATCGCGGCGTCACTCTATTACTGCCTTTATGGAGCTATTCCTATTGCAGTTGGAGGTGCTGAGTTACTCAAGCTCGAGCAGTTCGCTGGCCAAATCAATGAGGTGGTAGCGCGATTCAATAAAGTCCCTCATCCACTTGCTCTCTAGAGTGCCTTTCAGATTCGGCGGCGCCACAAACGCAGCTGTCGCACTCGAGAGTCGAGATTATGACCAAAGCGATTCTGTGTATTAATTATTAATTATTAATCCATGATAGCTCTGTATTTAGCAAAGTGTATGGATACCAAGGATGCTTCTCCAGCCATGACAAATATGAGAGCCATAGCGTCGCCTCATGCTTCCAACCCAGGGCAGAGCGAAGCCCTGGAAGCTCTCAAGGTGACGTGCTCGGAACAGGTGCGGTGAGTTAGCCCCTATTCACCCCCAATCATCGGAATTCACCTTGTATAACCTTGCATGATCTTGCGTCACGATAGTGGTGACGCTATAGTGGGTGTGAGGACTGCAACCGCGCATTTTGAGGCTTGGCTTACCAGATATTGGCCCCCTCAACCTCGGCAGTGTGGAAACTGGCTCTCCACGCGGTAGTGACAGCTCTGGTGAGCTGGATCTCGACAACAAAGGTTTCAGCTCAGTCTGAAGCCGGGTGCTAAGAGATCGCTGCGACTACCCCTCATAAACACCGACAAGGCGCCCCTGGGCGCCTTTGTCATTTCTGGAATTTGCTTGGATCTACTACACGACCCACCAACGTGCCGTTAGGCCTTGACTGTGGATACCAGGTAATTACGTAGTAGCCAAACCCTCGACGTTCCTGACGGGGTTCCAAAATCAACGTGCCCATCTTCAGCTTCAATATCGCTACCCGCTGACCACCCTTCATTTGTCGAAACTCGCAGTAGATCGGTGCCTCCGGTACGACGATGGATGCGATGTGTTGTGCCACCCCGTCAATAGACCCACACCCAGCTTTCATCAGGTCAGCTTGATGAGCTTCCCAAATGTGGCGTACGCCAAAACCTCTGTTATCACCTAAATGCACACCGGCTCGAAGGAAAACCCCGCCCCCAGGTAGACTGTACTGAGGCATGTCGGGAATTATTCCAAAGCTGAAGATACCATCAGGATGAAACACCAGGGAATTTTGCTTAAGGTCTTTGTGAAAATGAGACATCTATTTCATCCATTACATGTCGATGTGGTCATGCTCCCATCACGACTAGGTATGCCAGCAACCAGCCCGCCTTTGTTTCTAAACTATTCACAGGCGCAGGGATAGCCACTAAGGCTTTGTGATGATGGGAACATCATTGAACACATAGTGAAAGCAATTACGAATTACGAATTACGAATTAAATTTACGAATTAAGAATTGCGAATTACGATTTATTGCCACTCGGTTTCAGCTTGACCTGTACCCTGCTTGCTCTAGGGCTTCACGTATCAGCGCACTAACAGTTTTTACGCCACTACCTGAACGTTTGTTGTGACGCACTGCATCCTCCAGTTGCTCGATCACATCGGGAGGCAGGCTAATAGAGAGGGGCTTGGCCTTCTTTACGCTATCAGCCGCGAGTTTAGCTTCCCCATACGGTCTATCAGCTAACTGGCGAGCCAACGCATCGGCTTCCTTATCTGTCACCCCATTTTTCGATGGTGCGGCCTGACTAGGCTTCTTAAGCGCCACTGAGAATCTCCTTCATCAGACCATTCACTTCGGCGGCAGCCTGAACGTTGTCACCTTCCAAAACCGATTTTCCCGCGGGGATGGAGTCTTTGTAGGCTTTGCGGTAGAACCCAACCGAAGAGAGCGGAGTGATTTCCGGAAATTCGGATACAAAGTCTAGAAACTCGCGCCGCTCCGTTTCTCGAACCGAGGGGTTGGTAGAGGCCATTGAGTGGTAGGCGAATACCTTCAGCCCAGGATTCAGATCTCTGATTCGGACTACCTGCTCTTGCAACTCTCCAAGGGTGTCCAGATCCAGTTGACTGCACTGGTGTGGAGCGACAATCAAGTCTGCAACTGTCGCACCAGTGATCAGCTCGCGCGAATTCCGGCCTGCTACATCAACAACAACGTAATCAAATTTTTCCCCAAGCGTCCGTAAGGTGGAACTGATGTTGTCCCTTTTTTCTATGAGGGTAATTTTCGGATTCAAGTCCGCCGCTTCGCGCTCCGCATACCATCGAGATGCGCTACGTTGTGGGTCCGCGTCTACAAGGCACACCTCGTGTCCAGCATACGCCAAAGCCACGGACAAATTCACAGAGGTAGTCGTTTTGCCCGCTCCCCCCTTGTTGCAGCCTATGATCATAATCTTGCCCACGTCAGACCTCTCAACAAGTATTAATTAATAATTCGTAAGTTATAATTGCGAATTATTAATTCACAGTCAAGTGGTTTCTGATTTGATTTTGTAGTCGTTTAGGTACGTTTGGTTGTACTGACGTGAGGTTGATAACTGGGAAGGGTTGAGATCTGAGCTGCGGCCGGCATTGGTCCTGGTGGTTTCCAGTGCAGACCAGGGGGTTCTCATAGCCCCGATCTAACGTTGTGCTAGCTCATCGCGTACTTTCATAACAGTCGTCGTTGAGCACTGCGCATGTCGAGCGACTGCGCGAATCCCGAGTCCTGCAGCTAGTAGCTCGCGTACGCGCTTGCGCAGCTCCAGATCGGCAGGCCTGCCCTTGTACACGCCGCTATGCTTAGCCTTGGCAATGCCCTGCTCCTGGCGCAACCGTCGCTGCTGATAGTCCTTCCTGGCGATCGCAGCCATCATGTCGATCATCATGTAATTGATTGCGGCCAACATGCGATCGGTGAATTCATCACCCGATTGAGCTGTGATGCCCTGGTGGCTGGTTGGCAGGTCCACGGCGACGATCCGAATGCCGCAGCTGTCGATCGCTGCCTTGAGAGACTGCCAGGCCTGATCATCCATTCTTGAGAGCCGGTCGATACTTTCCACCAGTAGAACGTCTCCTCGACGAGCATCCTTGAGTAATCGGATCAGCTCTGGCCGATCGGCATGACTGCCGCTTGCGTTCTCCATGTAGCTGGAAGCAATGGCCTTGCCATGGCCGGCGACAAACTCTTCCAGGTACTCACGGGCTCGACCTGCATCCTGATCATCTGTCGAAGCTCGAAGGTAAGCACGAATAAACATGGCCGTTTGTCCCATTATAAGTGTATTACTTGAATCGTATCATTTTGAGTGTATGCAATGTGCACATCATTTGCGAAAAATGACCAGACCTCATGTGTCATCTGGGGTATACCCTAAGATGACGGCAACAAGTGGTTGCAAGTGGTGACGAATCGGAATCAGATTAGCAAAAGTCCACAAGTAGCAACATGTGGTGACTGAACTCGATGTAAAATGCTCTCGATGCGTAAATTCAATCGATGACCCAAAATTTGCCCTGGAACGACTTGATGTCAAAGTCTGACGATGTGGTTTTGGCCACCGCAACACAGATCCAGCAAACCTTTAGTTCAGCCCAGGTTGCCCAGCTCATTCGTTTGATCAGCCCTGCAGCGCAGTGCGCATTGATGAGTCCATATGCGTTCGAGCGAGTGATCGCCTTCATGTCGTGCCGCAGTGGGCATCGAGCCTACTCAGCAAAATCCCTGCATGCTGCCAGGCTTGTATTGGTGATGGGTGCCAGCGTAGCCGAAGCAGCTGCTGATGCGGGATTGAGCAGGCAGGTTGTGCATAGGCTCATGGCACGCATTCAGGCGCGACTGGATGCTTCTCCTGAGCAATTGAACGGCATTAATGATTCAGCGTGTATTGCAGCTGCAGCTGCTGCCACGGGGCCAATTGAATCCATTGAGCCAGATCAAGCACTAGGGGAGGGGAGGGCTCTGGCCACTTGAGGTCACATCCAGCGTACTTCCTGGTTCACTCTGACGTGCGTTCCCCTCGCTGCGCTCAGGGTCGGGCTTTCGTGCTGCGCATCGAGCCAGGCCATGAAGCCGGCCTGTCTCGACCCTTCGGGCTTCAATCCCCGCCGGCAAGCCGGCTCTAACGCCTCCGGCCTTTCGGCCTGCGCGCTCCGCTTGCCGTTGCTGCCTCTTCATTCGTGTCACCTGCAGGCTTTGCTGTGCGCCTTTCGCCGTGCGCTTGACGGTAGATCGAGCGCGGCACCTGACAAGGGTTCGGCTGCGCCCGCGATACTCCCCCGTTCAGACTCGCTTCGCTCCCTTAGCTGCGGCCTCGCATCGCGCCCTTGTCAGGCACCTATGCGCCCGATCGACCTAAGCGCATCGGCGAAAGCCACCCAGCAAAGCCAGCACAGAGGTGAGACGAAATGAACAGACAAGCAAAGCAACAGCTGATGAAGCGCTTCACAAGCGGTCGGGTTGAGATCTGCAAACAACTGCCGAATCTGCGCCGCCAGGCCCACCAGTTCAACGCCAACCGCCGTAGCGATCTTTTCGCCGCCTAACCCCGCTTGCGCCCGGCAGGCCGGGCACAACATCAGGAGAATCACCATGCGTCTTTCCAGCAACTTTCGTAACCCTTGCATGATCCGTAGTGACCTCGCACTGAGCAATGATCAGATTGCCCGCTACGTGCCATCCATCTTCGCCGAGGAAGCGCACGACAGCCGTTCAGAACGTTATCTGTATATCCCCACTGTACAGGTGCTCGATGCTCTGCGCGCCGAAGGCTTTCAACCGTTCATGGCCTGTCAGACCCGCGTACGCGACCAAGGCAAGCGCGAGCACACCAAGCACATGCTGCGCTTGCGCCATGCCAGCCAGATCCTGGACCAAGAAGCCAACGAAATCATCCTGCTCAATAGCCATGACGGCAGCAGCAGCTATCAAATGATCGGCGGCAAATTCCGCTTCGTGTGTGCGAACGGTCTGGTCCTGGGCGACGTGGCCGCAGACCAAAAAGTCCGACACAGTGGTCGTGGGGATGTGGTGAGCGATGTGATCGAAGGCGCGTTCGAAGTGTTGAAGCATTTCGAACAGATCGACCACATCACCGCTGATATGAAGCATCAGCAATTGCACCAGGACGAGCAAGAAGCGTTCGCCATGGCGGCTCTGGCCTATCGCTACGATCCTGCCGAGGGACCGGCGCCTGTGACGCCTTCCCAGTTGTTAATGCCGCGTCGCCGCGAAGATCGAAGCAGCGACCTTTGGACCACTTTCAACCGCGTCCAGGAAAACACCATCAAGGGCGGTTTGAGCGGCCGAAACAAGCAAGGCCGACGCACTACGACCCGAGCGGTCAACGGCATTGACCAGGACGTGAAACTGAATCGCGCACTGTGGGTACTTGCTCAGGCCATGGGCCAACACCGAAAAGCCGCTTGATAATCCACTGCTGGGCGCCATGGCGCCCAGCCCTGACAAATCTGAATCAGCGCAAGGAAGAAAACATGAGCGGCTATGTGGTGACCTGGACCATTGAAATCGAATCCGAAGAGGGGCACGAAGGTGCCGCCCGAGAGGTTGCCGAGCTATATTTTCAGCCTCGTATAGCTGAGGGTGATCCCTACAGCGCTTGCGTATTCGTCGTCACTGATATGGCTGGCCGATCCGAGCAAATCGATCTGGCCGAACAGCCAGAGGTCGAATAAGGCCAACCCCTTAAAAACGTAAAAGCCCCACGATGTGGGGCTTTTTTGTGTGTCCTTATTTTCGCGCTAACGTCATCAAGCTTCTTGAGACTTTGCCCTAGGTCCGGAGCGTTTACGCGTTGTCGTGAGTTCGGTGATGTCTCTTGCCGAAACGTTCATGCCGACATCAGCAAGCGCTTGCTTGACCTCTGCCACGGTGTAGCCCTTGGCTGAACACAGATCAACAATTTGTTCCTTCAAGGACTGGAGCACGTCCGTCTGGCTCATTTTGTCTTTGCTCAGGTCCGGAAGTTCGGCCAGCTTCTGCCGGGCGGTTTCAAGTTCTTGCTGAGTGAATGTTTTCTGCTTGGCCATTGGAATTCCGTCGTTCACTGATATTGATCATCCGCCCCATGATCCACGCCGGGGGAATATACCACAGGCGAGCCTAGCAGGTGGCCTGCCTTCTGGATAGCGCAATGGTAGCCCTAAGCGCGTTTGAAGGCCTCAGCGTTATGAGTATGATTGCCCCTTAAAATCTCCAAAAGTGCGCTATTCGAGTCCCTGGAGCCCGTAAGCCCTGTGCGGAACCCCCACCCACCACTCCCGAAGCCGCCTCTGTGCCCTGGACCCTAGCCGGCCCCCGCCTGGAATGCTAAGCTTGAACCTAGATAGAGATTTCAAATAGTTGACCGGAAATGTATTGTACGGACGGCCCGCACGCGGTCCATCCATCCAATACCCGGATCAGGGCTACGCCCCGACACCCCAGCAGCGTTCAGTCAGTTGAGTTAGGTTGAGTCAAAGCCATGTCAAAAAGCACAGCGCGTCAGGCAACAGCGCGGTTCGAAATTCGATGCACCGAAGAGGATGCAGAGCGGATCCGAGCGAAGGCGAAGGCTGCAGAAATATCGGTTTCGGACCTGATGCGCAGCGCTACGCTGGGTCGCAAGATCAAGACCCCAACCGATAAGAAACTGATGGCTGCATTGCTGCAGCTGGGCGGTCTGCAAAAGCATCTGTTCAACCAGATGCAGGAAGGCATGACGGCTGAGCTGAGCAAGCAGTTTGCTGATGTGCTGATCGCTATCAAGAACGCGGTGAATGCAATCGATCTATCTCAAACAAGCCTAAAGTAGCTGATCTGTCATGAACGTTATCATCCCTCCGAAACGCGGCGATAAGGGCTCCAGCTTTAACCGGCTGGTAAGCTATATCAGCGATCGGATGGACAAACCCAGTGATGATGACGAGATTTCTTCAACCGCTCGTGCCAGTGCCTCACGTAGCAAAAAGGCAATGTTCGATCGGCTCGTTGACTACGTTGAGCGCAACGATGGTGATGACCGAGCTGTAGTGATCACGGACGTGTTTCCAGATGGCCGACAGCGGCTGATCAGTGGTGGTATCTCCTGCGAGACCAATTGCTTTTCCTGGGAAACCGCAGCTGCAGAAATGAACATGGTGGCCGCACAGAGCACCCGGTGTCAGGATCCGGTCTACCACTTCATCCTATCCTGGCGTGAGAACGAGGCGCCTACTGATGCGCAGATCTTCGAGTGTGCCGAATACAGCATTCGTCAGCTGGGCATGGAGGGCCATCAGTACGTTACTGCCGTTCACCAGGACACCGATAACACCCACTGTCATGTTGCGGTGAACCGCGTAAACCCGGTGACGTACAAGGCAGCAAACCTATGGAATGACGCAGACACCTTGCAGAAAGCCTGCCGTGTCCTGGAACGCAAATACGGATTCATCCAGGACAACGGTAGCTGGGAATGGGGTGTGAATGATCAGCTGAAGCGTGCGCCACTGCGGTTCACCCGTGCACCGCGTGATGCAGTGCCATTGCAGGTCTACTCCAATACAGAAAGTCTCTATCACTATGCCGTTGAAAACGTCAGAGACGGCATTTCCAAAATGCTGGAAGACAACTCGTTGACCTGGGAGAAGACCCACCGTGTCCTGCACGATCGTGGGCTGGGATTGCGTGAGCAAGGCGATGGACTGGTGGTCTATGACTACCTGCGTCCAGAAAGTCCCACGGTGGTCAAAGCGTCATCGGTGCATGTCGCTTTGACCAAGAGCAAGCTTGAGCGTCACATCGGCAAATATGAAGGTCGACCATCCTTTGCCACTGAGGACTTCGACGATAGCCAGAGCTATGTCCTGATGCGTTCCAACTATCAGCCACAGTTCGAGCTGCGCGATAAAGACGCGCGCTTCGAACGCCGGCAGGAGAGGGCAGAGGCGCGTCTGGATCTAAAGCTGCGCTACCAGCGCTACCGTGATGGCTTCAAGCGGCCAGACCTGAATGTGCTGGGCAGACAGCGAGAAATCGCTGATCACTTCCGTGCGATGAAAGCGACCGTGCGTGATAAGCATCGCGATCCAATCATGCGCAAGCTGATGTACCGCGTGGCTGAGTTCGAGCGAATGAAGGCCATGGCCGAGCTACGCATCCAGGTGAGGAAAGAGCGTCAGGATCTGGCTGATAAAGGGCTGGGTCGACCGATGGGTTACAGGGCTTGGGTTGAGCAGGAAGCACTGGCAGGTGACGTGGCAGCAGTCAGTCAATTGCGTGGCATGGCGTATCGTGAGAAGCGCCAGGCCAAGCGCAATGAGCGCGATGTTGATCGAGTGATCTTGTGCGGCGTAGCTGATGATTCGCCCGTGCATGATTGGTATTCACATACAGCCCAGCTGCAGCGTGACGGCTCTGTGAACTACATCAGGAACGGTGTCATCGGCGTTCGGGACGAAGGCGATCGCGTTTTCATCAAGCCTGCATTCGAGGACTATGGCAGTAAGGCCAACTTCGACCTTGCTGTGTCCGTAGTTGGCTTCAAAAGCCGCGAGCATGTCAGAGTCTCAGGCGACAAAACGTTTGTGGAAGACACCCTGCACACGCTTCATTTCCACAATCGCCAGTATGGCGGAAGTCGTTACGCGCCTACTGATCTGGCGCAAAGACAGTACCTTGATTCGGTGGATATCCACCATGGCCAGCCGCAGCAGATGGTTCGTACCAACTACGTTGCCCAGGAGCAACTGGTCCGCCAGACCAATCACCATCCAAAGCCTTGATGGTGATGGTCTCTGCGCAATGTGTTCTTGCTCATATTTGGCTGGGTTTTGACTTCCCATCCATCCCCACCCATCCGAGGCTTCTAAGACGCTCGATCCTGGACCGAGTACGTTCCTGATCTGTCTCCCCAGATCGGATACTCAAAATCGCTCTGGGTACAGAATGTGAATTTCGTCAATAACGCCTGCAAAAACTTTGCTCAGACATTCTGCCATGGCAGCTGATGCTCGTTGCTCGCCACGCTCTATCCTCGATAAATTGCCTGTGTCTAACCTCAGATCGCTGATGGCTGACGCCTTGGCGCAGACCTCCTCCAGCGTCCATCCATTATCAATTCGTGCCTTTCTAAGCGGGCTCATGGGAATCCTGTCGAGAAAAAATATCTGCGATTAGAGCAAAAACCTATCAAAATCGTTCTGCGTTTGGCGCTTTGCGATATCTGCAAGGCATTAGGAAAATCTGCGTCATGGATATTGGACAGATAATCAGGCAAGCACGACGAGCTAAAAAGCTTTCCTTGGAACAACTTGCGAACGAGATTGGGTCCGACACGGGCAACCTCTCTCGTCTTGAAAGGGGTCGGCAAAGCACTACCCCTGCTAAACTCAGGCAAATCCTGGCTTTTTTGGAAATTAAGCTTACAGATGTTCAATTGTCTAGTTCCACAGATACAGAAAAAGCAAATGTTGTTATGGCGTTGCAGCCAGCCCGGCCGCCCAGGTCGTATCCACTGATCAGCTGGGTTCAAGCAGGCGATGCTTGCGAGTCTCCAGGGCGCATCGGAGACACGCACCGTATGATTGAGTCAACAGAAAACGCTGGTCCTGATGCCTATTGGCTTACAGTCAGCGGGCATTCCATGACATGTACCGGTAATCCGAGTTTCCCTGAGGGTTCATTGATCCTAGTGCGGCCTGATGCTGAAATTATTAACGGCAAATACTATGTTGTTGAAATGTTGGATTCCGGCGATAAAACGTTTAAGCAATACGTAGAAGACGCTGGCTATAGCTACCTTCGGCCTCTGAATGAGAAATATAGAACCATCGAAATAGATGGAAACTGCAAGTTCTTAGGCCGTGTTGTCGACGCCAAAATGTCTGGCCTCTAACCCCCGTTAAGCTCATCACCTGTATTTCCCCTCAATCTTCAGCCCATAAAGCGCTCCTGATTTCTGCGTACCCGCAGGAAACAGGAGCGTTTTGCCTTCCTACACGCCTAGTTTTTACCTCTGTCCACGCGCGAATCCTTCCATCGCATCGCATAATCTGCGATTGACGCAGCAAAATGTGATGTCATAATGCCTGCTGATCTGCTTAGAACGCAAATTATTTACCGGCGCCTGATTTTGGGCGCGTCTGCCGAATAGACATCGGCTGGAAGCAAGGCAGCGATGGATCGGCCTCGATGATCCAGAGGGTTGGCAACTGACCCAGGGTGCGCAGCGTAAAGCCCCAAACAAGTTATCTGGCGGACAGGGTCGCGGTCGGAGTTATTACTGTCGAGTTCTGGCCCCTTTCCAAGGGGCTAGGGCTTCGCTTGATCGACTTCGGTTGAGGTCGATCAAGGAAGCTCCGAACACTTACCTTCCGCCTATGAATGTTCATACCGGCGCCGATGAGAGGCACCTCATGCGAAACCCCCTGCTAGTCGCGGCAGCCGTTGCGATCGTCTCAGGCTGTCAAACTGCTCCCCCTACCGACCAGGTACCTGCAGCGCAGATGGTCGATGATCAAATTGCCGTCAGTGCATCCACAATCAGCCAGGCGCAGATGCGCTTGCACCGAACAGCGGCGCCGGTCACAACCTCACCTGCTGCCTACAAGCCTGCTGGGGCACCGACGGTGGTGTTGCCGGCTCCAGTCCCCCCGCCCAGGATCGTCCAGGTAGTTCAGGTCGTGCAGCCTGCTGACAAGCCCAGCGTGGCTGCCCAAGTGGTAGCCGACGCGCTGAAGCCGTCTTCCTCGGCAAAGGTGCTGACACCTGCTACCGCCGTACCGCAAAAAAACGTCCCTCCTGCTCCTGTGCCAGCCGTGGTGTTCGCCAAGGTCACCCCAGCTCCCAAGCCTGCTCCTGAAAAGTGGATGCTTAACACCTCTGACGTGACGCTGCGTCGCGCACTGAGCAAATGGGCTGCAAAGGCTGGCTGGCAGCTGGTGTGGGACGCTTCGGTGGATGTGCCGATCAACGTCACCGCAACGTTTGAAGGCGACTTTCGCTCTGCTGTGAAACGCCTGTTTCAGTCCCTGTCTGCTGCCGATGTCAACCTGACCGGCATGCTGTATGCGGGCAACCGCGTTCTTCGCGTCACCGAGTCCGGTAGCCGCGCTCAATAATTCCCTGGAGTAACCCTATGACTTCGTACGTGAAACGAAGCCTTGCCGTGGCCGTTGCATTGGCCCTGTCCGGGTGCGGCGCGCTGAATGAACGTGACGGCATCCGCAGTGCCTCGGTTGAAGGCAACCAGAAAGTGCAGGACAGCCTGGCTCAGCTGCGCCAGGAAGATCTGCTGCGCAGCGCTGCCGTACGTGAATTCGACGGTGTATGGCTGGGTGGCAAGACGGTCAAGGTGTCACGCGACGCCGAACTGCCTGCCGTATTCAGCCAGCCGATCCGCTTCTCGTTTCCTGACAAGCCGGCGCTGAATGTATTTGCCGATCGAATCAGCAAGATCACAAATCTGTCTGTTCGGGTCAGCCCCGACGCCTTGGTACCGATCCAGGTGTTCACTGCCCAGCGCATGGGCTCAGCTGGAGGAGGCGCTGCGCTACAGGCTGCATCGCCGGTGACCATGAGCGTCCCCATGAGCGGAACGCTTGGCCAATCAGTGCCAAGCCTGGCCTCCATGTCCGGCATGGGCGGTGGCGGCTATACCGCCGTGCCGCAGGGCGAAGCTGTTGGGCGCTCTTTTTTCATCGATCAGGCCAGCCCTGCCGGTGCCACCCTGAGCGAACTGCTCGATCAGAAAACAGCTGAGTATGGGGTTGGCTGGGATTTTAAGGACGGCATCATCCAGATTTCGCGTCTGGTGACCCGCACCTACCAGATCGCGACGATTACGGACATCAACGATGTCACCAGTACGATCGCCAAGACCTCGACCACTGGCGGCAACGACAGCGGCGGGGATTCGGTGGCGAAGGAGGCCGGCAAGGTTTCTTCAAACTCGGATGTTTCAGCGAAGATGACGGCCGGCGTCGATGTGGTTAAGAACCTCAGGATCGCGATTGAGGGCACGCTGACACCCAATAGCATCGGCAAATACTCTATTTCTGACTCAGGCGTCGTCACGGTCACTGATACCCGTGAGGTGCAGGAGCAGGTAGAGGAGCTGATCAATGCGGAAAACAAGTCCGTCAGCCGCCAAGTGCGCATGCGCATGCAGATCGTCGACCTGACAGCCACGACCAACAATGACATGGGTGTGAACTGGGCCTGGCTGATCAACAACGCCGCGTCCAAGTGGAACGTCAATCTGTTCTCGCCGGCAGGCCTTCCTGGTGCATCCACCGGCTTTGGGCAGATCGGGGTCATCCGCAACGGTGACAACTCGACGACTTCAGCGTTTCTGCAGGCGCTGGCCACCGTTGGCAAGGTGAACGTCCGCAAGGATGAAACCTATCCAATGATGAACAACCGGCCATTGTCGATCGCCAATACGGAAAACTTCATTTATCCGGCCCGTTCCAGCTCGGCGTCCTCCAACAACACGGGCAACAACAACACGACCGTGGTGCCAGGCGTTGAGCCCGGTCAGCTGACTACGGGCACTTTCCTGAACATGCGCTCCTCGATCCAGCCCAACGGCTCGGTGATCGTGCAGTTCTCGATGGATGCCTCGATGCGCGGCGCAACCAACACCTTCGTCAACAACGGTGTGACGCTGCAGTACCCGCAATCCACTGCCAACCAGTACCAGATCTACACCACCATCGTGAAAGGCGAAACGGCGGTGCTTGCCGGGGTGCAGAACATCCAGCAACAGGGCAGCGACAGGTCGTTCGACGGCCAGCTGACCCCACTGCTGGGCGGCGGGGTGGCCAGCTCGTCCACGCAGCGCGCCGTGCTGATTCTGCTGACACCACAGGTTGTGGAAGGGGTGAACTGATGCTGACCCAATTGCAGGTTCCGGAGTTCGGTACCGCGCTGATGGGGCTGGACTGGTTGACGCTGCCAGGCATTGAAAGCACACGCGACGAAATCAGGCAGTTGGGCCGACCGGTTGATGCCGCATGGCAGTTCGTCTGGCAGGGCAAAGGGCAAACCGAAAGTTGTGTGGCCCTGGTTTCGCGCACCATGAGTCGCAAGCGACCTGTTGCAGCGGCTGCATTGATCCGTGCAGCCATCACCGAGGATCAGTACCTGACACTGATCGATATCGGCGAGGACCGGCTCTGGCTGTTTGGCGTGCAGAACGGCATGCCAATGACCCGCACCGATCGGGTAGGGCCGGCAGGGGAGGTTATGTCGCAGGTCGGGGACGTGATCAACCAGTTTTCCAACCCTTCGGAGCTGCCGATCTACACCGATCAGCAGGTGCTGCTGGAAGCACTGCCCCACTCACTGGATCTGCGGCACTTCTCGCTGCAGGTCCTCGGTCACTCGCTGCACAAGCGTGACTTTGTCAAGGCTGCTTTTAGCCGGCACACCTCGCTGCCGGTTGTTCCTTTACTGCTGTGCATTGGGCTCCTGGCCGGGGGATGTGTTTACTACGTCTACCAGTTGCAGGCTGCAGAGACGGCCCGCCGTGACGCTTCAATGGTTCGAGAGCAGGCGATCGCGCAACGCAAACTGGAGCTGGCCAACGCAGTAAATGCAGCGATCAACGTCTCTGTGCCGGCACGACTGTCCGTGCCGGCTTACCTGGACGCCACGCGCGATCTGAAACGCTTGCTGGCAGGCTGGAGACTGACCGGCCTTGAGTGCGCTGCAGCAACTTGCACGCTGACCTATCAGGCCCAGGCGTTCGCTACCTGGGCCGGTTACCTGGCGGCAAAACCGCCGGAGTGGCCAGCTCCGATGTTTGATAGCGACACACAGAAGGTCACTCAGCCACTTCCTGTGTCGCTGCCGACAGGCACGCCTCGCACGGTCGAGGCATTGCCCACGCGTGATGCGGCCAATCAGAAGCTGGGCAACCTGGCTCAGGTCTCGAAGATGCTTGGCGTGACGCTGATGTTGCCCTCGGCTTGGGCGCGGGTAGCGGGTAATGCCGCCGTCGCCGTACCCGAAGAGAGCTGGATACCCATGGTCGGTGCTTATAGCGCAACGGGATCAGCGGTACTGCTGGAAGATCTGGCCGCGCGATTACCCATGACCAGCGGCGTATCCAGCGTGACGTTCAAGCTTGATGACCCACTCACGTTCACCCTGGAGGGGACCGTATATGCCAACCCATAAATTTGCCTGGTGTTTGCTACTGCTGCCCGTGATAGCCATGGCGGAAGACACCTCCTCGCTCGACGGTGGCACCGATACATTCGGCAGGCTGTTGAGCAAACAGGCTCAGCTGCTCAATTCGGAAATGGATCTGCGCATTCGTCAGAACCAGAACAGCGGTACCGCTGCCGCTTCGGTGCTGGCCAACCCGCTGCCGGGCTCCAAACAGGAGGTCAAGGAGGGGGAACCGACGGTTGAAGCCATCTGGGGCCTGGCGGGCAAGGAGGTGGCTGAAATCAGCTACAAGGGCCGACGTGTACCGGTTTCGATGCAGGAGCCCTACATCTCCAAAGTCGATGGCTGGAAGCTGGACAGCATCCAGCAGTACCAGATCCAGCTCGTGCGCACGGACGGGCGCAAGGTCGTGCAGCGCAAGACCATCATGCTGGACTGGATGGGTGGGCAGGGTGGCCAGCCAATGACATCGGCTGTCGATCCCATAGCTGCCCCTGGTGCCCCCATCGTTCCGATCACCCCAGCGATCACCTCTCCAATCATTCGCTAAATCTGGAGTCGCCATGTCATCGAAGGAAGGTAATGGACTACGGTTTCTCAACCGTAACCGAACTAAAACCCCTGATCTGGAAGACGCTGCACAGCTGCAGGCCCGACTGATCGCCGCGATTCGCAAGAGCCCGCGTCTTCGTCAGCGTACCGAACTGCCGACGCATCGCTCTACGATCACCCAAACCCACGCGGTAACGGGCAATGACCTTTCCCTGGTCGCGGTGCTCGATCTGGGCAATCGCGAAGCCCTGGTGCTGGTATCGGAACAGGCATTGGGTCAGCGTTTGCACCTGGATCTGCGCAGCCGGCTGCTTACGGCCAATTACGCTGTGGCTCAGGAGCGTCTGGCTGATGTGTCGCTGATTGTTGAGGTCAACAAAGCCATCAACAGCGCAGCGGCGGACATCAATGCCAGCGATGCCCGTTCGATCGTGGAAGAGTTGATCAAAGCCGCCATCGAGGACCAGGCCACGGATATCCATCTGTGCTGCCGGGACAAGACAGGCAAGGCGCTGTTTCGTGTTCACAGCCGCCTGTTTGCATACCAGCAATACAGCGCGGAAACCTGCAGTCAAATGGCAGGTTACCTGTATACCCAGATGTCCGATCCCAAGACGCGCAGTGACAACACCTTTGCCATGGAGAAAAAGTCGCTGAGCTGCATGGTGACAACCAAGGTCAAGGGCACGCTGTACAAGCTGCGTTACAAGTACATCCGCATGGTTGATGGCTGGGACGTGATCATCCGCCTTCTGCCGGTGGAGACGCACAACCAGGTCAGCAAGACCTTTGCCGATCTGGGCTACGAGGTGTCCCAGGTCAAGCTGCTGACCAAGTGTGTTTCACGCACCATCGGGCTGATTGGTTTTCTCGGTCCCACAGGTTCAGGCAAGTCCACGGCGCTGAAGGTCAGCATGGAAGCCGATCCCAACCGCATGGAGCGCAAGCGCTACTCGGTCGAGGATCCGGTTGAATACAAGATTTTCGGCGTGTCGCAGATTTCCGTGCAGCGCGATGACCATGAAGAAGCGGTCGACAGCATCCAGGCTCTCAACGGCACCCTGCGCGACATCCTGCGCGGAGACCCGGACGAGGTGATGGTAGGTGAGACGCGCGATGCGTCTACGGCGTCGATCGTCGCTGACTTTGTGATGACCGGGCACAAGCTCTACACCACGCTGCACACCTCGTCCGGCTTTGGCGCGATCCTGCGTCTGCATCGCCTGGGCCTGGACCGACATGTGCTGGCCGATCGACAGTTTTTGTCGGCACTGGCGTTTCAGCGTCTGCTGCCGGTGCTGTGTGAGCACTGCAAGGTGCCTGCAGCGGACGTGTTGCCCGCTGGCAAGCTGCAGCTGCTGCAGGAGAAGTTTGGCCTGGACCCGGCGTCCGTGCGGTGCTCTGTTCAGGGCGACTGCCCGCACTGCAAGGGACGCGGTATTGCTGGCTCGACCGTGGTCGCCGAAATCATTGCCCCAGACAAGGTTATCCGGCAGCTGATTACTGAAGGCAAAGACGATCAGGCTGAAACGTACTGGCGGCAGAGTCGCGGCGAAACGCCCTTCGATGATCCGGACATGACAGGCAAGACAGCGTATGAGCATGCGCTGTACAAGGTCTCGCAAGGCTGGATCGATCCTCGCGACCTGGAGCGCGAATTCGAGCCGCTGGAAAGCTACGAGCTGGCTGGGGTGGCGACATGAGCCTGGCTTTCAAGTGGTCGCGCTGGCTGTTCAACTTCTCTGGCGATTCGCGACGTGAGTTTTACGAGGACTTTGCTTCAGCGCTGCGTGACAACATGGGCGGTCCCGAGCGGTTGATCAAGATGGCCGCGCGAGCGCGCAAGCGAGGTACCGGCTGGGCGCCCTTGTACGAGCACTGGCTGCGCAAGATGAAACGGCTTTCGTTCGCGCATGCGCTGCAGCACACCGTGCCGGACTATGAAGTCATGGTGCTGACGGCTGCCGAGGAAGATGGTCGCCTGGAAGACGCCATGGTTTATCTAGGGAAGTCTCTGCGGCTATCGGCCAAGATCAAGAGCGCCTATTTCACCTCCTTGATTTCGCCTATGGCCGCGATCCTTACGCTGCTTGGTTTTTTCCTGGCGTACGCGCTGGTCATTGCTCCGCAAAACCTGGAAGTGTTGCCACTGGAGAAATGGCCGACTTTGAGCAAGGGGCTTTACAACTTCTCTCAGGGGCTGGTGGACGGCGGATTGTTATTGGTAGGTGGGGTGATTGGATTTGGCTGGCTTATTGCCTGGAGCCGAGCCAACTGGAAAGGATCGCTGCGCTCTTTTGTCGATCGCGTTCCTCTGCTGCCCTGGCGCGGTTATCGCGAGCGACAAGCCAACAACTTCCTGGTCTCGCTGGCCATTCTGCTGCAGTCCAACAATCACGGCCCAAAGGAAGCGCTCGAGCGCATGAGGCAATTCGCAGGGCCTTGGCTGAATTCGCATCTGAGGAATATGTTGGAACGGTTGAACCGATCACCCGACGAACCCGCCAGAGCGTTGAACACAGGACTGTTCCCCGTTCACATGATGGACCGCATCGAGGACTACGCCGAACGCCGGGACTTCACCAAAGCGCTGCTGATCCTGGCATTCGACCATGGTGACAAGCAGGTGCAGCGGGCTGAAAGCCAGGCGGTAATGAGCGGGTTGCTGGCCATGTTGCTGGTCGGTGGCGTAATCGGCTTCATCGTGCTGGCCAACTTCGAGTTCAACCAGGCCGTGCAGGCCTACGTTCAGTCTTTCCGCTAAGCGTCACCTTTCAACCCTTCGCAACACCACACCGGCCCTGGCCGGATCTTCGTCGTACCCCAAGGAAACTAAAATGCAAAATACTCAAGTGAATACTGTGAGCGGTTCGTCCCTGTTCGCTCGTGCAATGGGTCGCAAGCGGCCTGGTCACAAGCAACGCGGCTACTCGCTGACAGAGTTGTCGATCGTGATCTTGGTCATCGCGTTGCTGGCCGCACTGGTCGCCCTGATTCTTCCCGGCGTGCTTGCCAGCGTGCGAGCCAACAAGATCAACGATGCTTTCAACAGCGCGATTCCGGCGATCCAGACGGCGTATCAGAACCGCACTTCCTATACCGGCCTGACCACCGCCCAGGTGGCTCAGAACCGCTGGATGGGTTCGAGCATCACAGAGGTCACCAACGGTACTCCAACCGGCAACCTGGTGACGCAGTGGGGGCAGTTGACCTTCGCACCGGCCTCCGGTGGCACTCAAGCGCAAGGGACGCTGACGGCTATCCCCAGCCTTGAATGCATCAAGATCATCAGCGCCATGAGTGGCGATCAGTACCAGAACGTCAGCGTGGGTGGCACTGCAGTGAAAACGGCGACCACCCCGGTTGATCTGACTGCAGCCGGTACCCAGTGCAACGCCAGTAACGCCAATACCATCGTCTTCACGTTCGGGCGTGCCTGATGTCAGCTGATGCAGCGGCTATGCCCCTGATCACTGACGTGCACCTTTCTACCGATGGGCAAGGCATTGCGATCGTCTTCCCTGGTCAACAGCCTGCCCAGGCCGAACACCAGGTGATGGTCCAGCAACTGATCAAGGGCATCGAGCAGAACCCAGAGCGCAAGAAGATCCTGATGCCGGATGACAGCCGGTGGCGTGTTCAACAGATGCGCGCAGGGCGCTTTGCGCTGCGCCGTTTGCGTGATCGTTGTCCGGATCTGGACCTGTTGGGACTGCCCCAGTGGGTCAAGGCATTGCTGCTGGGCTCCAAGATGCGCGACACCGGCGGTCTGGTGGTGATCTTCGGGCTCACCGGTGCCGGCAAGACGGTCACCTTCAGTGCCACGATCGCGGCAC